>Ga0209503_10000013_pt1 | contig 158368 bp, 188 predicted proteins | sample SouAtlMetagenome_2_FD_187448 | JGI IMG/M metagenome (GOLD analysis project Ga0209503, IMG submission 187448) | Marine eukaryotic phytoplankton communities from Atlantic Ocean - South Atlantic ANT15 Metagenome (SPAdes) (version 2) | ecosystem: Environmental > Aquatic > Marine > Oceanic...
TGTTTTATAATCCGATGCGGTTACATTCATACTTAGGATATATGAGTCCGAATCAGTATGAAGTGGCAGCATTGAAACAGAAGAAAGTAGCTTAACTGGGTTGGTCAATTTTGGTTGACCACGTCAAGTAGAATATAAGCTTCTTATCTAATTTATCCAATATTTCTTCATTCCGTTTTTGTGAATTAGATTTTGAAACAGTGGTAACCTTACCGTTGGACCATTTTGTAAAGTATGAATGCTACTACAGCCAAAAAAACCCGCTATTGCAAGGTTCTTAGAGTTATTTATCATTCGGCTTCCTGAAGGTCTCAGGAAAGTATTTGTACCCTATCTTGTCCCAATCAATAAGAATTCCTGCACATAATACAAGGATAAGTATTCCAATTGTTGAATAAACAATAATTTGATAGACCATATAGTTACTCATTTTGTAATCAGGTTACCTTAGACAGATTGAGTCCAAGCTTAGATAAGGTTTTAAAATATGACACTTAGTGCCTAATAACCTAGAAATATTTTAATTAAAATTGTATCAGTAAGTGTTAGCCAGAGAATAGAAAATGAATAAGAAGTTCAAAGCAGTAATAATTGTGTCTGCCATAGCTGGGTTGTTTGTTGGTACATATTTAATCAGTGGATGGATTCAAGAAGGTCCAGCACAGACGCATAACATGCCAGCCTCTGTAAAAATTGCTCGAAATCTTTCAGCTAAGGAAGCGGGTTGGAGCCCTAAAGAACTTTGCATTGAAGGCGTGAAATATCGATTTATACCAGTTGGCCGAATGGGTGCGATAATGCACCTTAAAGAAAATGGGGCCCACCAACGTTGCTCAAGTGAAGTTTATCCCAGAGAGGGCTATATGTTTTATAAAGTGTGTGAGAATGGAAAGCTATACTATCATTTTCAGAATATACGCGCTGGAGCAATTGTTGAAGCAGTAAACCTAGATGGCTCACAGAGAGACTGCCAATGAGCTTATTAGTCATGAGTTACAACAAAATTGGGTAAGATGTTACAGCCAAAAAAAAAGCACCATAAAAGGTGCTTTTTAAAAAGAATTCATTTGTCATGACGGTGAGCAATCCAATAGAAACCCACACCCAAAACTAAGAATGTTAAAATAACAAAACTAGTCCCGATTAGTTGAATCTCATTCATTGGTTACATCTCCTCAGAGTTATCTGGAACGTCAAACTCATTTGATAATATGAATCCTACCACAACTGCAAAAATTCCACAAAATAAAGCACAGAGCGTCTTAATAGAACCTTGAAGTGGACAACCTTGAAGTGGACAGCTTCAAGTGTAGTGGCTCATATCTTATAAATAGTACGTTACATGTAACTACAGCTAAATTACTGTTTTACATGGTTTTATTTGTAGTTACACTTTTGAAGATTATTGACCACTTCAAAAGCAATCTTAAATATAAAATTATTTCTTTAAATTCACATAATTAGCTATAAATAAGTTGAATTACATTGCTATTATCCACATGAGCATTACTGAGAGCCATATTCTTACGTATCAACGTAGCATTTTGTGATTGAACTTTAGCTAACATCGCTTTCAGCTCTGCCACCTCAGAACGTAGCTCTCGATTGCGCTCTTTATACTCATTTAGCTCTGTCTGCTTGGCATCACGCTGCTGCCGGATGCCCTTATTTACACCGCCTTTGATGCGCTCTAACAGGTCAGGACAATCACGATGAATCAATGCTCGACTGACACCCGCTTCCTCGGCAACAGCCGCCACACTCATTTTTCGGTGATCGGAAATAATATTAGGACGGCCTTTTTCTATGCGAATAATGGCAAGTCGAACCTGCTTGTGTGTTGCTTTCTCTTTTGGATTAGACATTTATCACCTCGATATCGGCTCTCTGATTAATCTCTTGCTTCATGGCTTCAACATCAATACCTAGCGAAGCCAAAACCTTTTCACAACGCTCCATGCCTTTTTCAGCCGCAGCACGACCCGCCCCTCCAATATCATCCAACTGCATTAATTTCATTTGTTGAACCAACATTCCTTCCCAATACGGCAAGTGTCGTTCATCTACGATACCGCTTTCACAACTATCTGGCTTACCGCACTTGCATTCATCATCATTCGTACACCATCCAATACCTGTTGAGCGGATGGGAATTGAGCTAGAGTAGGCTTTAGCCATCTCACTGCGAGAGCCAAAGGTTTTAATTAACTCACCGTCTTCACGCACCCTTTTAATGTTTTGCGCCATCGCACCACCTGTAATGGGGGTATCTAACTCAAACCAATCTTGTTTGATTTCTTCTTCAACCAGATACTTTTCTCGGAGCAGCCCTTCAAATAGTTCGGCATCTAAATCATCATTAAAGGCATACAAAGCGGTCATGGTGATAGACCAGTGCTTGAAGTGGTCTTTCAATGCTCTTAAATCACCTAGCTCTGAATGTACCGCATAGTTCGCGAAGGAGCGTCTGAATTGATGCGATGATAGATTCCAGTCACTCCCTATCTGCTTGCATAGGTTAGGCAACCTATGCTCTGTAATGGCTACTCCAGAGAGTAAGGTGATTGCGTTTTTATTCAGTCGGTTTTTCGTTAGACAAACGTGGTTTGAAATTTCTTGCAGTCGATACACTTCTTTATGGTCGTTGTTTGCTTTTGCCTTATCGATGTCACGCTCAACTTGCGCTTGAAGTGGCGCACTCAGGCAAGACAGAATATCAATTGCTTTTGTCGCAATTTCTGGTGCAATCCACTCTGCTAATCCTGTGTGTGTTTTCTTGGATTCGGTTTCGATGTAGTAATAGGTGGCATCCTCTCTTGTTTCGCTGCGATACGCCCCACGCTTAATGCCTAGCACTTCATGAATACGCATACCTGTCGTAAGCAGTAACCAGAAGATGCAACTATCTCTGAGTAGCAGTGATTCTTTATTTTTTGCTGTTGCCAGAATTTCATCGGCTCTGTCTAGGTATGACTTGGTAAACTGGCACAGTGGCATGAGAACCTCATCAGGAATGATGGGCGTTTTGGCTTTAGTTCTTGCCTCTTTTAAAGTCTCACCAATAAATCCGGCTTGCTCACTGGCACTTGATTCAACCCACGGATGCGCTTTGACAAAATCAAACGCTTCGCAATACCGATACAGGTCTTCTAAGACGAAAAATTTTTGCGCTTTAGTGTCTGATGACAACGGCTTTACTTCACCCTTTTGCTTTGAAGTGAGGGTGTTGACATACTTCACATACGCATTGGACGTAAACGCGGTAAGTCCGTGTACCGCTGTGGTATCACTGCTCAACACCCATTGGAAGTAGGTGCTCAAATCATTCAAAGTCTTTCGTAGAGAGCTAACCGCCAAATCCGACTTCATTTTGTTCCATATCACCCACTTCGCCATGCGTTTCATTTGAACATTTGAAATTCTGGCAAAATTCAGTTTTAACTGATTTGCTACCGTTGCCTTTGTACCTATACTGGATGGAAACACCCATTCATCGTCTTCATAGCGGGAGAGTGTTTGATACACACCATTGGCGAGTTTAAGATAGGTGACAATCCCCGTTAACGTACCATCAATGGCTTGCTCAAGTGTATTGTTACTTGGTTTGGGGCATTGCTGAGTGGCGAACTCTGCTTGCGTCAGTATTAATTCAATGGAACTCATTGTGTCACCTTCAACATATCAAGATTTTGCCAATAGAGGTGCGGATTGGCTCTTGCACGTTCCTTTTCTGTTTCAACTCGCTGCAACTGACCCAACCTTGCAAACTCAGGTACTACGTCTTCATCCACAATTCTGAGCACGTTCCTTAAATGGCGTTTCCAGTCCTTACGACCAAATTCATCACGGTTGCGAACAATTGCCCAATAAAAGCTAAAGAGCTTATATAAATCATCCCCTGTAATGACGAAACTCTTGCAGCGAAAACACCCCAAAAAGTCATTACAAAACGTACCATCTTTCGGGGCTCTATCGCCATTCTTTGGGTCTTTACAGTGGCCCACTGGGACGCTTGGCTCTGCACTCGTTAGCTCCTTGACTCGTATCTCGCCCATTAACCCTAAGTTGCGTTTTGATTGCTCAGGCGCGTGCAAATAGTGGTCAAGCGTTCCTGTTCCGCTTTGCTTGGCTTGCTGTGCGGCAATCAACAAACTCTCACCACTTAGCTCGTACATGCCATTAATGAACGTCTTTCGAAAACGACTCACATTGAGCCTCATCGTGCGGCCATCTTCATCTTTTAGGTCGTATTCCTTAATGAATTTTTTGATGTTGTACACAACGATTCTATCTGACAAGGATGTGGACGTGCCATTTTTTGTGCCTGTGCCACCGCACTTACTTTTATAGACAAATACTAAATCCGTTTTGGTAGTTTCTCGTATTATCGCGTTGCGCTTAATAAGGATTTCAATCAGATAGGCCACATCAAGCTTAACCCCTTGCACCACCTCAAGACTTTCTGACTTACGCAAGTTGTGCAACTGCGTAGCATTGCCTCGCTTTTTAAATACGGTTAACAGTTTTCGGTTGTCTTTGAGTGGGTGGTCACTCAATGCCTCTGTGGTCATATTGAGAAGCGGTGAGGTATTGATACCTGTTTGAATTCCCACAGCCAATAAGCACAGTGTTAACTCATAACTTGTCAGTGGTTCAGTTTTTTGATAAATCGGCTTAATCGCTTGTTTTAACGCCACCACCACCTGCCTTTTTTCATGAGGAGTCAGCGCCTTTTCGCCCTTTACACGCTTGTTTGAGTGAGAAAATGGGTTCTTAGGGAAGAACTTAGCATTTAAGTTGATGTCTCCAATGGCAGGCCAATACCCCCTTTCTTTCATGCGTATCAGGAATGATTTTCCTTTGCTGTAAACCGATTTTTGGCCGGTATAACCTAACTCACTGCCTTTGAGATGCAGCACATACTGTTCAATCAATTCGGGTGTAATATCCGCTTGCGTTAAGTCCTCACTCGCTGAATGCCTAAATAGCTCAAGGTACTCAGCAAAACAGGCAAAACCATTATATAAATAACTTCTTTGAGTTTGCTCAGTAAAAGCATCGGTATTTTTCAGCAGTGCTTTTGCGGTGTAGTACGCTCGGTTGGTAATGTCGTCATAGCCCTTGCCGTAGTGCGGGCTGAAATCGAAATTACGACCATTACCACCTTTTGAACCGAGGTTTGGATAGTTCACTACAGGGTTGATTGGTCGGACAATCTCTTGGCTTTGAGTCGCGTCGATTGTTGGTTCAACGACAGAGGTTTTCTTAAGCTTTTCTTTGTTAACGGTCAGATTTTTTCGTTGTCTCGCCATACGTTACCTACGCAATCGCATCAATTTGTTGCTGATACTCAATCGAAAAGTCATCGACTAAATCATTAACCAGGTGCAAATACTTCATCGTGGTTGTGATACTTGAATGTCCAAGTCGAGCTTGTAGGTACATCAAGGGTTCAAACTTACTGCTTTTATGCTCCAACATTCCTTTCAGCATGTGCGTTGCGTAAGTATGTCTTAGCATGTGTGGAGATACGTGAAAGGGTAAATTGAGCGACTTGAGAGCCTTTCCAAAAGCAGAACCTTGAGAAGCCCACTCTTGACCATCAGACGTTAAAAACAAGCAATCTGATACCACACCTGACTCTTGCTGTTTCTGAAATCGCGCCTCATTGACATAACGCCACAACTCTTCCATTAATCGTGTCGGGATGTGTATCTTGCGCTCTTTCTCGCCTTTGGTTCGTGAGATATTAACCTCGTAATAAGCTCGGTTGCCTGTAGGTTTTCGTATTACATGCAAGGGGAACAGCAACAGCTCTTTACGTCTAATACCTGTCTGTAGGCATAAACGAACCATCAGCTTCAAGGTTGGATTTTCAATCGCAGATAAAAGCTCTTGCACTTCAATAGCTGACAAAAACTGAGCTTTTTTTTCAAAGGTTTTCATCATCAAATCAGAGCTGTACTTCTTACCACCATTTCTTTCGGTATGAGCTAGAAACTGCTGTCCTTTATTCACTGAAACGGATTCAAGAGAGTACGGTAATGACTTAAACCATTTACCAACACCATAAGAGTAGAAACGTACTAGCGTTCGTAGATGTTGATTGGTTGAATTGATTGTCATACCAAACTCGCCAACACAAAGGTCACGATAAGCACTAACTAACATTTCATCTTCACTGCTTTCTGAAATGTCTCGCCAATCCAAACCGTTCTGCTCACAGAATGTCAGGAATTGAGCTAGATGATTGCCATACGTCCACCAAGTGTTTTCACTATTCACTCGACCTCGTTTTAAGCACTCATAGATCAAGAACTGCATCGCCTCTACACAAAGCATACCTGATTCAATGCCTAGTTCTGGATTATCAGTCTCCCAAGTTAGTAAAGGGAAGTTAGGGTATTTAACGCTTTCTATCTCAAAGTCAGATGTGGATTTCAGTACGATCATAACTATTACTTTATACCTGTATTAATAATCAGTATAAACAGGTATTTTAGAGCATCAAGTAATTGTTACACTTTTAGGGATTCATAACATATCTAATCTGACACTTTGATTTAAAGGTCTCGACTTGCCCTGACAGTCGGCATTAGACAAGGAGCAGACGTTAAGATCATTGTATTTTAGCTTCCGGTTTGTGCCAATCTAGGCCGTTCAACATCGACTTTATGATTTACGGCCGATCATGTTATCAGGCGTTCAGTCAGCTCCGTATAAAAACATCGTGAAGTAATTCGTTTTTAGCCCTTCGTGCAATCAGTCATTCGAGTTTTCTGAATAGCTCCACTCTCTTTCGTAGTAGCAATAGCACTCTTATAACTTTGAGTGCTGTATAGTATTCTGGTTAAAGTTCTCCATGGCAGGTGAGTATTACAATGACGTATATTTTAAAAGCAAAAATAAAAAACTTTAAAAAATTCAGAGAGTATGAGGTTCAATTTGACCCTAAAAGAAACATTCTGATTGGGGACAATGAAGCAGGAAAAAGCTCTATATTGACAGCTATTGAACTTGTATTGAGTGGTAGTAGAAGTAAGGTAGAAAGCTTGGGTATTGAAGCTTTGCTTAATGCAAGCGTTGTTTCAGAGTTTCTAGCGGGTGAGAAAAGTATAGACAGCCTCCCGAGGCTTCATGTTGAGTTATTTCTCAACGAAGCTGATAACCCAGACCTCAACGGTAGAAACAATAGTGATGGAGTTTATTCTGACGGGCTTCAACTGATTTGTGAACCAAATGAGGAGTTAAGCGCGGAGATCCGGCAGGTTTTGGACTCTGAAGGTGACAACTTTCCATTCGAATTCTACATGGCCAAGTTTATTACGTTCAATGGTGACTCATATTCCAGTTATCGAAAGTTTTTACGCTTTTTATTAATTGATAGCACTCAAATCAACAACGAGTACGCAAACAGTCAGTATGTTAAAGCCATGTATGAAGCTACCGTAGAGCAACCTGTACGTTACAGTTTAATGAACGAATATAGACAGCAAAAAAATGCTTTCAGGGATACTCAACTAAATGCCATTAATGATGATTTGGAAGGATACGATTTTATTATCCGTTCTAGCTCAAAGTTCAATTTGGAAACTGACTTAACCCTATCAGAGGAAGGCATTCCTATTGAAAATCGCGGTAAAGGGAAGCAGTGCTTTATAAAAACAGAGTTCGCACTAAGAGAGCGTGACGAAGGCAAGAGAATAGATGTCTTGTTACTAGAAGAGCCTGAGAATCACCTCAGCCACACCAGCATGTATAAGTTAATAAGTCAGGTAGAGAAAGCTCATAATAATCAGGTGATAATTGCAACCCACAGTAGCCTAATTAGCTCTAGGTTAGATTTAAGGAAGTCGATCTTGCTGAATAGTGGAGCAACCAGACCTGCTACTTTGAAAGACCTCACCAAGGATACGGCTAAGTTTTTTGCGAAAGCCCCTAACCATAACATCTTGGAACATGTCCTTTCTGAAAAAGTGATACTTGTTGAGGGTGATGCGGAATATATTCTGATGGAGTGCCTATACGAGCGAACTAAAGGTCATCCACCAAGTGAGGATGGAATTCATGTAATCTCAGTTGGGGGGACTAGCTTTAAACGATATATGGAAGTTTCGAAGTTGTTGAGCATTAGAACGGCGGTGATCCGTGATAATGACAGTGACTATCAGAAAAACTGTATAGACAATTATCGTGATTATCAGGCAGATTGTATAACTGTCTGCGCTGATCCAGATAACACAAGAACAACTTTTGAAATATGCATGTATCAGGATAATAGAGATATATGCGACGACTTATTTTCAGGCGGAAAAATCCAATTAACACCGCAACAGTATATGTTAAATAACAAAACTACCGCAGCATTTAGGTTACTTGATGAGAAAGCGAATGAAATCATTGTGCCTCAATACATTAGAGAGGCCATTGAATGGATAAGCGAGTAGTATTAGCAGTTGCAGGGTCGGGCAAAACACAACATATAATCGATAAATTAGACATCAATAGTCGTGCGCTGGTCGTTACTTACACTGTAAATAATACTACTAATCTGAAGAAGCGTATTTTAGCCAAATTTGGAGTAATGCCTAAAGGTGTACGTGTTTACACCTATTTTTCGTTCCTAATATCGTTCTGCGTGCGGCCTATCGTTGGTAACGACGTTAAGATAAAGGGGGTTAGCTATAGTGAACCGCCTAGATTTGCGAAACGCAACACTCACGAACATTACGTCGGCCAAGGTGACCGACTTTACCATAACCGTATTGCGAAGATGATGATGGATTGTGATGGTCTGTCTGACATCTCTGAGCGCATTGGCAAGTACTTTGATTTCTTCTGCGTAGATGAAGTTCAAGATTTCGCAGCTAATGACTTCAATTTGCTTTGTGAGTTGTCGAATATGGACGTGGAAATATTATTCGTTGGTGACTTTTTCCAACATACTTTTGATACTAGCCGCGATGGTAATATTCAAAAAAACCTACACGACAACTACGAAGCATATCTTACCAAGCTCAAAGATTCAGGATACACAATCGACTTAGATACACTCTCCCACAGCTATAGATGTAGCCCTACAGTTTGCAGATTTGTGACCGAGAAAATTGGCATCACAATAAGCTCCCATCGAAGAGATGAAGTTAATATTACCCTAGTTGAAGATGCTGAACATATAAATAGGTTATTCTCTGACGACTCCGTCGTTAAATTGTTTTTTAAAGAAAGCTACAAGTACATTGGAAGGACTGATAATTGGGGAAATACTAAGGGCTTGGATGATTTCGCTGACATCTGCATAGTTCTAAACTCGACCACATTTACAGCTTATACAAAAGGACGATTGGCTACTTTGGCACCATCGACGTTAAATAAACTATACGTAGCGTGTACAAGAGCTAAAGGTAATGTTTACTTTGTCTCACAACGATTACTAGACGGGCATAAGAAGTAGATTATATGTCCGCTTAACGTACAAATGATACTACGGGGCTCGGTCCATAATCTAATGAAATTCCCCCACATAGATAGATGCCGTAAACTTCCGGAATACCCTAGTGCTCCAAAGCACATAATACAACTCGCGGTAATACACTGACGGTCATCAACAGGTCCATATTCAAAAATACGGCTAAATTCGCTGTTCAGGCGTTCTGAATTTCCTAATAATTGTCCAACATGTCTATGACATCATGTTTTTGGTGAACTATGACGAGGGCGCAACTTCCGTGCTTTGAGTTACATCCTTTCGCCCAATAGTTCCTCGGTGTTTATGGGGCTCGATATGTCTAAGCCAATATACATTTGCAGTACTGAACTGATTTAAGTCGGTGGCCTCAGTATCGATTTGCAGAAAGTCATTTGCGATTAGGAAAGACAAAGCAGGTTTAATATCATTTCGTTGTACAGCAGCGTATTGGGTGATTTTTTCATACCCGAGCTTAGTGTACCCTATCTGACTATCTCTAAATGCAACAACGACTAAATAAATTTTAAGAGCGTTTAATTCAACTTTGCTTCTTAATTTGAATGACTCAAAAACTTTTACCTTTGAAAGTTTTTTGTCATATAGCCCTTTAGCTGGCAACTTACCCCATCTTGCTCCCTCGGCAAGACCTATTATTGTGAAGATATTAGGTCTCTTATTAGTACTCACCTTTATGAGTGAAAGGCTCTCAAGAACTCTTATACCATTAGAGACCTTCGTTCTACTTATGCCCAACAATTCTGTGAGCTTATCGTAAGACATTTGGGTATCACCCAATCGCCCATTCGCTAAACTATCTTTGTCGCTAGCATGATGAGACAAAACTATAAGTAACATAAGGGCAGCAATGTAATCTGACTTGGCGTCTCCACTCCATTTCATTTTATGCAGTGGAGAATCCGCAACATCTAAAAACCTAACACTGGGTATTTTTGTCCATTCAAGCATTACTTACTCTCCTTAGCTTTGGCTGGTTCCAATACTTTTACCACTATTCGCAATGCACAAAACACCACTACCAACGAAAAACCGACTATTAGTAGCGCAAGCTGCTCCATAGGTAGACTCAATATTAATTTGAATAAATTAGTTAACTCACTCATTTGCTGTTCCTAATACTATTGATTAGGCTCTTTTTTAACAATGCTTCGATATTGTTTCTAGAGACAGTATGTCAAAAAAAATCCAAAATTTAAGATTTAACCTTTATTATTCAACAAATTGAGTAAAAATACAGGGTCCACATGACAACCCGTTAGAGTCCATAAGTAGATGGGTTTAGTCGACTGTCCTTTGAGGGGAAAAATTCTTTATCTAAAGGTCCGCCTAACGTACAGGCTGTGTGAAAACTATTGATCACCTTTTGGTCTAAGCAGTCTTTTTATATGATCAATCGGTCTTAAGTATCGATCCTCAATTGATATCTGAATTGGTACAATAAACTATCAAAAAATTGATAGGTTTCAATTACATGTCGAGATTTATCGAAGGCCAAAGCCGAACACAAAGCACGCTGTTCCCCGAAGTTTTAGATGACTACATCCATGAAGATAATCCGATTCGTGCAGTCGATATGTTTATCAATTCATTAGATTTATCTGAGTTGGGTTTTGCACGTTGCCAACCAGCCAAAACAGGTAGGCCAAGCTATTCTCCGGCAACCATGCTCAAGATTTACCTTTATGGTTATCTTAATCGCATTCAATCAAGCAGACGTTTAGAAAAAGAAACGCAGCGTAATGTCGAGTTGATGTGGCTGGTTGAGCGTCTTACCCCAGATTTTAAAACGATTGCTGATTTCAGACGTGACAACGGCAACGCGATACAACAAGTCTGTAAGCGCTTTGTGTTGATATGCCGTGAACTCAATATGTTTACGGATGCCATCGTGGCTATTGACGGCACTAAATTCAAAGCGGTTAACAATATCGCTAAGAACTACTCACGTGGTTTGATAAAGACGTGTATCGAAACAACCGAAAAAGATATTGCCAATTATCTTATGGAGCTCGATAGAGCAGACCGCCAGTCCCGCACTGAAGACGCAGAAAAAGTGAAAGGCAAGCTCGCTAAACTGCAAGCGCGTCTGGTAAGCGAGAAAACAATACAGCAAGAATTGGAAACCTTACCCGACAAACAAATCTCCTATACCTGTAGCGGCCCGACTTATTATCCTGTCTGACCCGATTTTATCCGCACTTCCTGACCCACAATCATTGACTCTATCCTATGGCGATGGTTCACATTAGTTAAGAATGAGACCACATTGATTGACACTGGGACTGATTTCATCGGGTTAGGCCCACTTTATTTAATTTTACTGACCTCGACGTAGATGAGTTGATGTAACTCTGAAAGTTTCAATTATTTTCTTCGATGCAACTGGCCGTTATTGGTCGATATATAATACTTATCCTTTTCATTGCACTGGAAGTTATACAGGGTTCCGCACAGGTCTTTAAATTCAAATGAGTATCCTTTGATGACTTGCATAACGTACCTACTTCTCCATATCTATTTTATCGCCCAAAACGGCTTGTAATGATACTTGTCACACCCCAACTTCAACATAGCATCATGCTCACTCATACCATTAGCAACCATTTGTTTAAGCTCTGGCTCAATTTTTTCTAAATGTGCTCCATATAAGTAACCACGACGCGCTATTCCTAACCCCCATACTGTCAACACTATGGTTGGAATAAGTGATTCTGGGCTAAACATTGGAAATAAATAAAACCCTCCAGAAATGACAACTAACATGGTGATGTACAACAGAGCGTCCTTTTTTCTCTCTTCACGATATCGCTCTTTGTCTGAAGTCATTTCTCCCCCACTTATCTCTGATGTCCTTTGCCAGTTCTGGCAAATGCGCTTCAATCTCATTCGCGTAGGTCAGTATTGCCGCTCTGCAAGCTTTTAGGTGATTAGGCTCTGCACCAGAGTCTAAACGTAACACAAATGCTTCAAACGTATCAGGCAAGGCTTTTCCATCGGCTCGCTCAATCGAATATTTACCGTGTAAATGTAGATTGACAAAAAAGTATCACCCAAACAAAAAACAATCATACTGAGCAAAAAAGTATCATACTTTTATATCCATGATCGCAGAGGAGGCAATAGACAAATTAAGCAGACCTTCAGAGTTTAGGTTTTTAACTTCCCAATTGTGCCAGCATGCGCTCAGGGTTTAAATGCTTGCTGTGTGCAGTAAGCAGACATTGGTTTTTTCGTTTTATTGATCTGAAATGAGCAGAGGTAGATCCGCTATAAATTGAGTAGGTGCTTTTGGTGCCAAGGCGGTCAACAGTGTTAATACACCATCAAAATAAACGACTCAAAGGACTTACTACGCCATTAGCGCCTTGCTGAAGAACATGAGTATATATTTGAGTGGTTTTTACATCAGAATGTCCCAGTTGGGCCTGAACCGTTCGGATATCTGCGCCAGACTGTAGTAAGTGGGTAGCAAATGAGTGCCTTAAAGTATGAGGCGTGATTGGTTTCGTCAAACCCGACACCAATACAGCTTTTTTTACCGCTTTGCGAACGCAAGTAGGATGAAAATGATGCCTTCTTATCTCACCAGTTTCTGGGTCTGCGCTAAGTTTATGAGAGGGAAACAGGAACTGCCAAGCAAGCGATTTATTCGCTGAAGGGTATTTTTTAGCAAGTGCATGAGGCATCCAAACACCGGCGTATTGCTCATTCTGTATATCGAGCCTTAGATATTCATCAACCTGCGCGATTTGATTTCTAAGTAATTGAATTAGCTCCGTTGCCAAAGTAACGACTCGGTGTTTTTGGCCTTTACCATTCCAGACCCTTAAACACTTGTAATCGAAATCGATATCTTGCACGCGCAGTTGCACAGCTTCCATGCTCCTTAGGCCACTGCCATACATCAACCCAGCAATAAGATAGTAACGTTTATCCAATCTTGACATAAGCAGCTTCACTTCATCTTGCGTCATAACAATGGGTAGTTTGGGTTGGCGTTTACTTCTGGCAAAATTCAAATGGAGAGACAGTTCATTCTTGATAATGTGCTTGTAAAGAAACGATATCGAGTTTAATGCGGTGGCTTGCGTGCGCGGTGACACATTTGCATTCAACGCCAAATGTTCAAGGTATTGTTCAACTTCATTATCACCCATCGATGAAGGGTGACGTTTTCCATGAAAGTGAATAAATGCTGAAATCCATTTTAAATAAGTAGAGACAGTCCTTGGAGAATACTGCCTTAGCAACATGTACTCAGTGATGTGATTTAAGAGAGGAGACTTTGTTTTCATGATTTTCTATTTTTATGTATAAATATACAGTTATAGCAGCCTTTCCCCTATATTCAAGAAAACGACCCAATCGCGCGTTTGCATCCTAAAATTAAATAGCTTTATTTTCTTGCAGCCATTGTCTGCATCGGCTTTCACAAACTTGGTAATCATGGCAATATGGATAAAAACGAGCGGCAGCTCGGTAGAAAAACGCGCAATTTGCGCCTTATTAAATTGTTAGAAGCCAAGGAGAATCATGGCTCGTCGTTCAGAGTTCAAGGGAATTGTAAGAAACTTTGCTCATATGCTAAATAACCGCAATAACGATCATCTTGGCTACTGGGCTATGGGACAACTATGCTTACTTGCAGAGCAAGAAAACATCTCTTCTGTCTCAATCAATCTGTTAGAAGTAGAATCTAACTGTGTTGAAAATAGCCTCGATCCAATTTCTAAAAGCATGCGCAAATTGCTTATTGAAATGCTGAATTCTCATAAAATTCCCTCATCATGGCTTAGGTCAGCCAATGTTACCTTTAGTTTTAATGAGCAATATCAAAAGCAGTATCACTATCGACGTTCAGCTCTAGGCTCACCTTACATTTTAACGTTGGAAGTCACTTCAGACTTAGGCAAGGTGTATAAACAAACATTTGGTGGTAATGTAAACCCACACGATCCTCGTAGGGAACAACGGCGTGCAGGCTTCTAACAAAAAAATTAAGTCACTCACTTCGTTCGCTGGGACGCAAACATGCGGGGCGGCTTCGCCATTATGCCCCACATGCCTGCGCCCCTTATTTAAAAGTTAGGCAAGCACACAGAGCAAAGATTGACAAATCTAAATTTATCGGCAAGTATTGAGGGTATGAACAAGAAAACAGTCACTGCGCATCAGATTATTACCGTCATTCTAAATGAATGGTGGGTTTTCTAATGCTTATTTGATTTATGAAACCCGCCCTAGAGGCGGGTTTTTTGTTTCTGCTTCTAGGGTTTTCACTAAGAGCCAAAGGAGGCTACATGAAAAACTATGAACTGAAACAAGAGATTCACGCGGCTGACAGCGCCATCAATCGTAGAGATTTTGACGAGGTCGCTAAGTTTTATACAAAAGATGCGACGTTGGTTGTAAAGCCAGGGCTTTTAGTCTCTGGTCGTGCCGATATCCGTGAAGCACATAAAAGGATTTCTGAATATTTTAATGGAAGTTTAGAGGTATCACAGGGAGAAATGGTTATTATTGAAGCTGGTGATACAGCTTTGGTAATGGCTGAAACATTTGTAAAATCGCCCGAAAAACCAGATTCTGAATATCCAGAAAAACGTGATGCAATTTACGTTTATGTTAAAGATGATCAAGGCAAATGGCTCTGTGCAATAGATAACTCGTATGGTATTGAATTGCTGCAAAAAAATGCCTAACAAAGCCAGCCAGTGGGACACAAAAACCGCCGCTTCGCTCTGGTTTTCGTGCCCCTGCTGGCGGCGTTAGGCTTATTTAAATAATCGCATAATTTCAAACTCTGGATTTAATAAACACTCTCAAGGAGAAAAGTAGTGGCAACCACAATGTACTTTGAAGAAACGCTAAAAGATCAAGGTGACAAAAACTCAATGGAAGTTGAAATAGGTCGTTCTTCATTTTATGAAGAAGACAGTATTTATATCAATGTTGACGGTAAATTAGTAATAATGAATCGCGCACAAGCCAAAAGGTTTGTAGAGGCTATTTCTCGTGTAGGCCAATATCATGGGTTCATTGATTAGTTTGCTTTAAAAGTTATGTGTACCATAAGCCTAACAAAAAGCTCAATCGGAAAATTACTCGCTGGCCTACGGCCAAAACGCGTCGTATTTTCCGCTTAGCTTAAGCGTTATGCCCCAAGGGAACATCATGGATAAATACATAGTCACGAAAGACGAGATTGAAGAATATGATGGAATGAAGAAAACTCATTTCCTGAATACGGATGCTCAGCGAATCAATAAGTCATTAGGCGATATAACCGGATTAAAAAACATCGGTTTTCACATCATCGAGATAGAGCCGGGTAAAGAATCAACAGAGTTGCATAAACATTATCACGAAGAAGAATGTGTCTTCATTCTTGAAGGCGAAGCACAATCGACAATAGGCGATCAAGTCGCATACGTAAAGGCCGGAGATTTTATTGGCTATCGAGCAGGTGGGGAAGCCCACAAGTTATACAACAATGGCAAATCTACGCTTCGTTGTATTGTTGTTGGTCAAAGGCTCCCTCACGATGTCGCTGATTATCCAAACCAAAATAAACGCATCTTTAGACACGAAGGTTTAAAATGGAATCTCGTGGACATTGAAAACATTAGTGAGCCAAATGCAGGCAAAAAGGCATAACAAGTTGCTGCTACGGACAGTCTTTCCGCTGTTTGGTTTGCGCATGGCTGTCGCCATTGTCGCGCAACCCAAGCAGCTCCAAGCCTGCCGCAGAGCAAGGCGTTATGTTCCAAAGGAAATTTAGAATTCTATGGCTTTAAGTGAATTTGAAATTAAAAAAGTGGAGAAGGCCGCAGAATCGTTTCTAGCTGTTCGCAGGCCACCACCAGAAATTCGCAGTAAACTAGATATTGGCTGGCGTTTAGAAGATCAGTCGTTGTATGTTTTTGAGATTCGTCCGGTTTGGAACAATCCAACCGAATATAAAGAGTATCCATTTGCTAAAGCTAGTTTTGTAAAGTCTCAAGGTATCTGGAAAATCTATTGGTTGCGTCAAAATTTAAAATGGCACAGCTATGAGCCTACGCCCCAAGTTAAGTCAATTGAGTCGGTGTTCTCGACGGTAAACAGTGACGAGCATGGCTGTTTTTTTGGGTAGGCACATATACAAAAAAATTAAGTCACTCACTTCGTTCGCTGGGACGCATACACGTGGGCTGCTTCGCATTATAGCCCACGCGTCTGCGCCCCTTATTTAAAAGTTAGCTGCCATTAGCATTAAGGACTTGAATGTACACTCCAAAAAACATGGAAATGCCCGATATTCATTCAATTAGCGCGTTTATATCGGAATTTGGTTTTGGTACGTTAATCACTCAAGATTTGGAGGCAACGCGCCTTCCTCTAATTTTTGATACCTCAGAAAATGAAAGTGGCTGCATAATTGGGCACATGGCTCGAGCTAACCCACAATGGAAAGATTTATCCGGAAAGAAAGTATCTGTTCTATTTAATGGGCCGCATTCATATATTTCCCCTGCTTGGTATTCTTCAAAACCAGCGGTTCCAACATGGAACTACGCGTCAGTGCATTGTTTTGGAATATTTCATGAGCTGGATGCAACTGAAACGCTAAGGGCAATAAACTCATTAGTTCAAAAGTACGAGCCTGAGATACTAGATAGCTCAGAACTCATGCCGCAAGAATTTATTCAAAGATTATTAAAGGCAGTGGTTGGATTCAAAGTAGTTTTAACCGAAATTCACGGAAAAGAAAAACTGGGTCAGCACAAGAAAAGCGAAGATCAAGTTGGCGTTTATAAAGCATTACTTGGTAGCCAAAACAACGATTCAGTTCAGCTCGCAAATTATATGAAACAGCGAGGAGTAGGCCATGGCAGTTAACAATACGCTGTTGCCGCTTACTTCGTTCGCTGGGACGCCTATACGTGGGGCGGCTTCGCCATTATGCCCCACGCATCTGCGCCCCAAAGCTTAGCGTTATGTGACTAAGGGAATAGAATCATCTAATGACTAATGAAGACAGACTGCAACTTCCTAAGATACAGTTATTGGTCCTTTTTTTATCTAGTTGCTTCTTCATACTTCCTTGTGTTTTCAAGCTCAATGCTTTAGCTAGTTGTACTTTTGCATTCGTCATTTTTTTCTATCTGCTCAGTGAAATAGACTGGTTGCGTAGGTACTTTGATATGTGCAATAAACAGTTAGCGCTTAACATTATCTTAATTGCAATTAGTGGGCTTCTGGCCTTCGAAGTGTTTTTTATGTTCGCTCTGGTTGCCATATACCCTGTTTCTAAATTCCATAAAACTTAGATACTCTGTATTGGCAAAGTCACATACAAAAAATTAAGTCACTCACTTCGTTCGCTGGGACGCATACATGCGGGGCGGCTTCGCCATTATGCCCCACATGCCTGCGCCCCTTATTTAAAAGTTATATTTTACTTGAGTCTTGCGGTCTTTTTAATTAACATTGCATATGCGGTTGGAAACAACTAGCTGGTGGGCTGCCTTATTGCGGTGCACTGATTAATTAAATCTTTCCGCCGCCTTTCTATTTTGCTTTTCTCTTCAATCAGTTATCATCAAAATATATAAAATATTTTCTAGGTGATTGATGTTTCTTCTTTATGCTGACGAATCTGGTACCCCTGGTGGCTCTGACCAAGAGCATTTTATTCTTGCCGGAATAACTGTTTTTGAACGCAAAGCTCACTGGTTATCATTAGAACTCGATAAAATTGCTTCTAGATTTAATCCTCAAGAACCTAACTCTGTAGAATTACACGGTGCTCCAATGCTGGCTGGGAGAAAATTCTGGAGAAAGGTACCAAAAGAAGACAGACTAACAGCAATCAAAGATGCGCTAAAACTTATTGATGGTAGGCACTACAGAATAATAGCTTCAGTCGTCAAGAAATCCACAATATCTCCTGAAGATCCCGTACACTATACATTTCAACAACTTATCACACGTTTCGATCACTTTTTATCTCGAGAACATTTTCATTTCAACAATACACAAAGGGGCGTTGTCATTTTTGACAAAAGTAGTAAGGAGGCTCCTATTCAAGCTCTTGCAACATCCTTTAAAGTAGATGGGCATGAATGGGGCAATCTTAGAAATATGGCTGAAGTGCCTGTTTTTGTGGATTCTGAAGCAACTCGATTAATACAGCTTGCAGATTTGGTTGCTTATGCATTATTCAGAAAGTTTGAAAAAGGTGATACTCAATTTTCAGACATAATTGAACGAAAATTCGATTATTTTGGTGGTGTTCAACATGGCTTGCACACTGCCGTATAAAAATATAACAAAAAAATCAAGTTCGCCCGCTTCGCGGGCTGGGACGCAAACATGTGGGCTGCTCACTTCGTTCGGATTTTAGCCCACATGCCTGCGCCCCTTATTTAAAAGTTATGTTTTAGGAGCAGAAACTAAATGAGATGGATGTTCTTAATATTATTCATACCTTTTCAGGCCCTCTCTTCGACCTGCATTGGCACCGAGGATAAGAGCTTTATTTGGAATCAAAAATATTCACATCTCGTTTCTGTAACTGCGCATTCATTGCAAGAAGGCTACACTGTCGAGATTGAAGTACCACTAGAGATAGAAAAGTTTCCTTTTAAAATTATAGGGTTATTTATCGACAGTATGGACGATCCAACATTATTTACTATGCTCTATGCCAATCAAGTGGACGGAAAATATGTAGCTTGGTATTCGGTAAAACGAGAGTTGATTAGAAACCAATATGTTTTAGTAGATTATAGTGGTGAGGGTTGCGATGGCGTAGCGGTAACAAAGCAAGTTGTTTTTAGCTAAAAAACATAATAAAAAAATTAAGTTTGCCCGCTGCGCCCCTTATTTAAAAAGTTAATGTCCGCTTTAGAGTAAATAATTCAATCAAAGCTAAGTGTCGGCTACGTCTGGTTATCGCTAATTGCCGTCATTAGAATCTTACTGCTCCAACTTCCGGTTTACGTACATTTGAGCCGTTCAGTATGAAACTTTTTTGTACCTTAATTCGCGCCTAGTCATAAGTTATTGCAATAAAAGTATGATTGATTTATTCATCATCGGATTAGTCTTATACCTGAAAACAAAGGATTAGCGTTTGCAAAAGTATGATAGTTTTTTGTGAATCAACAGTAAACCTTTTGTTGGTGCACGCAAATGGTTAGGAATTGGTAGTTTTGCATCGCTGGTCATAATTTATCCTTATCTAAAACAAATCTGAACGTCTAATATATCATAACATAATGTACAGTTTAGCAAGCCATCTTTCTAATGTCTATTATTTCGTATATTATTATTTAGTGGACACATATTCTATAATTCGATTTAGTAGACAATAAGTATGAGAAAATTTGGATACGCTCGCGTATCAACCAGTCAACAGTCACTTGTTGCCCAAAAAGAAGCCCTATTAAAAGAAGGTGTAAAAAGCTCAAGAATATTTACCGATATTGGAAGTCGCGCAGATTTAGATCGTGAAGGTTTGAATTTGCTTCGCATAAAGGTTGAAGAAGGTGACTTGGTATTAGTAACTCGATTAGACAGACTTGGTAGTGATACTGCTGAGATGATTAAATTGATAAAGGATTTTTCCCAACAAGGTGTCTATATCCGTTTTATTAAAGAAGGATTAAGCACTGAAGGTTCAATGGGGAAAATGGTTGTCACTATCCTAAGTGCCGTAGCCGATGCTGAAAGAGAACGAATTCTTGAAAGGACGAACGAGGGGCGTTTAGATGCAATGGCCAAAGGCGTAAAATTTGGTCGCAAACGTTCTATAGACAGGACTAAAGTGATGGAGCTAAAACACCAAAATGTTGGAGCCACAGAAGTAGCAAAGCAACTAGGTATTGGTCGCTCAACCGTCTATAAAATATGGAATGAAGAGGAAGACAATAATTCAGTATGAAAGCCAAACGGATTGCGTCAGAGGTATTGCTTGATCTGTCTTCACGGATGGACCAATACCCTGCGCGTTCTGAAGAGCGTAAAAAAATCGTTAAGTCGGCATGTGAGTTATATGGTGTTTCTGAAAGCACACTTTATCGTCAGCTGAGGGCAGTCAACAAACCAAAGTCCCTTAAACGAACGGATTCGGGAAAGTCACGAGTTATCCCTATTTCAGAGATGGAAAGGTACTGCGAAATTATAGCCGCATTGAAAATTCGCACCACAAACAAGAACGGGCGGCATATATCAACCAATGTAGCGATTGATTTATTGGAAAGCACAGGCGTTGAGTCAGAATATGGTTTTATTAAGCTTGAAAAAGGCAAGCTTAACAAGACAACCGTTAACAGGTATCTATCTCAGTTTGGCCTTGATAAACACAATCTAATCAAGAATGCGCCAGCAGTGAGATTTCAAGCTAGGCACAGCAATGAATGCTGGCAGTTTGATCTTAGCCCGTCAGACTTAAAAAGTGTTGAAGAGCCGCTTTGGTATGATGAGTCTAAGGGATTGCCAATGCTTATGCTCTACTCAGTAGTAGATGATAGAAGTGGTGTGTGTTATCAGGAATATCGCAACGTCCACGGCGAGGATGCAGGCAACGCGCTGCGCTTTCTTTTTAATGCTATGTCACCCAAGTCAGACCCAGATGTACCTTTTCAAGGCATCCCACAAATGATTTATATGGACAACGGGCCTATTGCCCGAAGTCGGGTATTTCAATCTGTAATGAAGTATTTGGGCATTGATGTAAAGGTGCATATGCCAGATAGCAAGGATAAACGGCGTAAAACAGCTAGGTCAAAAGGTAAAGTTGAACGAGCCTTTCGCACGGTTAAGGAATGCCATGAAGTGCTTTATCATTTGCGTGAACCCAAGAACGAAATTGAAGCTAATCAGATGTTGAGTGAATATTTGAAGAAATACAATGATCACCAACATCGAGCAGAGCCGCATTCTCGAACGGAAGACTGGCTTCAGAATATTGACGGCGCTGTTAAACAAATGTGCAGCTGGGAGCGTTTTTCATCTTTTGCTCGCGAGCCTGAAAAAAGAACAGTAGGCATTGACGCCAGAATTCCCATTGATGGGAGCATGTATGAGGTGGACCCCGACTTAGCTGGCGAACAAGTCGTTCTTTGGTGGGGACTGTTTGATGACGAACTCTATGTCGAACATGATGGTCAACGTTACGGCGCTTATTTTCCCGTCAGTGGCCCAATTCCTTTATACCGCTACCGTAAATTTAAGCAAACCAAGACGGAAAAACGGCTTGGCAAACTAGAAACCTTAGCGAAGTCGTTAAAACTGCCTGAGTCTGAAAGTGATCAAAACCACGAGGTTATACTGTCTATGAAAAATGTCGTTGAGCCAGTTCCTACGCGAGAATTCGACGATCCAGATCCATTCAATGAAAAACAGTATGAGAACATATTGAAGGCTAAGCTCGCCATATCCAAATATCTAGGAAAACCATTAGCAATATTGGAGCAAGGCGACAGAGATATGATTGACGCTATCTTGTCTCAGTCATTAGACAAAGGTGTTGTGATGAAACAAATAAAAGAATATTTCAATAATAGGAGTGGGGAACATGCAAATTGAAGTCATGGAGCACTTTGGCATCAAGAAGTATTTTCGAGACGCAGATTTCTTTGAAACCGACACGGCTAAGCGGCTGTTTAAACAACTCAAGAAAATCATACCTGAAGGCCAGCTTATCGCATTGACTGGTGTTGTGGGCATTGGTAAAACAACTTATCTAGAACGCATTCAAAAGCAGTTGGCTGCGGAGAAAAATGTGATTGTGGCCAAGTCATTATCAGTTGAAAAATCAAAGACCAATTTGACCACTCTGATCACGGCCTTGTTTTACGATGTATCAGGCGATAATGATTACCGGGTACCTAAGCTTGGTGAAAAGCGGGAACGAGATTTACAGGAACTCATTAAGAAGAGCAAAAAGCCCGTAGTTCTGTTCTGTGACGAAGCTCACGACTTACACCACCGGACATTAACAGGCTTAAAACGGCTTATGGAGGTCATACATGAAGGCGGTGGTAAATTATCAATTGTTCTAGCCGGACACCCAAAGCTTCGGAATGACCTTAAATCACCCACGATGGAAGAAGTTGGTTATCGGGCTTTAACTATGTCACTTGACGCTTCACAAGGTATTCTGCGTGATTACATTAATTGGCTCCTAGATAAATGCACTGATGACAAAATGAAGGTTAAAGATATTATTGAAGATCAGGCGGTAGATTACCTAGCAGAGCATTTAACAACACCTCTCCAGGTAGAGCAGCACCTTACATTAGCGTTAGAAGAAGCCTATGCCGTTGGTGTTAAACCTATTAACGTCGATTTGCTAGAAGAAACGCTATCAAGTCGAATTGATGAAATTGAACCTACACTTATCAGACACGGCTACAACGAGCGTGTTATTGCCGATCAGTTTAGATACAAACCGGCTGATGTTCGCAAGCTCTTTAAAGGCGACCTTGACCCTACCAGAGCTAAAGAAATGACAGCGGAAATGCGCGAGGCAGGTTTACCAATATGAAGATATCCTCTAAAAAGAGAAAACTGGCAAAAATCATTGATAAAGGAGTGAAGCAATATCCTAACAATGAACACGGCGATATCCAGCTATTACAGGCTTCATATGATTACATGGACACGTTTAAACAATTGATGGATAGCTGCGACCAAGAAGAACTTAATTTTCTTTGCAATGAACATCCTGGGCTATATAGGTTTGCACAGATGCTCGAAAACATGGCACAGGGTATCCAATCTGGCGCTATCAGTGTTCCTAAAGATCACTAATCATGGTGTCGATTAATGTGGGCCTAACCCGATGAAATCAGTCCCAGTGTCAATCAATGTGGGTTCATTCTCGCTTAATGTGAGCCGACTGCGCAGGATAGAATCAATGATTGCGGGTCGGAATGTGCGGATAAAGTCGGGTCAGGCGATATAAGAAGTCAGGCCGCTACACATAATAGCGGAGACAACTGCTGCTCTATATTCAGCGAACCCAAGTTCCTGTGACAAGATTATTGGAAAAAGGCCACCAGCAAATAAAGCTGGACCAAATGCCAAAAATATTATCTCAATGAACAAGAGAACTGCGTCTTTCATAGACTTTTTCATAAGCGCTCTCCTCTTTAATTGCTCATAGAGCCAATAAAAAGAGATGAACGTACCCATTAAAGGGAGTTATCTCCCCTTATGGGCATCTATGAAATATTTTCTTATTATTTTTATGCCTTCCAAGAAAGGCGTTAGTTAACAATGGCTCTCAAAGAGAGCCATAAGTTTAAGCAAAGTTTTTAAGTACAAGTTCAGATAGTTTCGATTGTAGCTCTGAGCAATCTGATATACAGACGCTGTTGCTTTCATCAAATCCACTGACCTCACTTACACCAATGCCAATAGCCACGAGATGCACTCCCATTTCATTAGCTAACTGCTTGGCAGCTTTCACAGTTTCTTCATTACAGCGACCATCAGTAATAACGCAGACAACTTTCTCGCCAGAGGCATTAAAAGAAATCATGCGCATTAAGATAGACTGTAATGCTTCACCTGTTGGTGTTGAAGAACCTATAGCAGGCACAGCCATGTCTTTACTGACAGGTTGCAACCATCCCTTTGTCTCGATAATCGAGTTTGCAACGGGATAGTGATAGCAAGCTGTCTTGACATCTCTGTGGGGCTGAAGGCCTTTCATAACACCGTAAGCAGCATCATTAGCCAGATCTATGTTTCCTTTGTATTTCATGGAAACAGATACATCCACCAGCAACGCCAGATTGAAACCTAAGTTTCGTCTTTCTGTCGGATTAACGAACACATTAAAATTTCCAGCATTTACGCCTGCAATTTTAGATGCGTCTACACGTTTACCAGAACGATCATAACGTTTAGTTACTTGACCTTTCTTGGTTAAACGATGCTGATTAAACGCTTGCCCAATAGATTGAGAATAACGTTCTGCATTATGAGTAACACTGCATATGCCATCAGGCAATGTGTTGACAATATCAAGTGGTTGGAATTCTCCGTCACATTGAATGCCAGCACGCCCTTCGTTTCTTGCTTCTTCGGCCATCTCACCAATTGTATCTTGAAGCTCTTTATGTAGATCTTCAACATCGGCTTGCTTACCTTCTTCAAGTGCTGCTTCTGCGAATTGTTGCGCTTTATCTGAGCCGTTGCCACTGCCAGATTGAGCTGAGTTTTCATCGCCACTTTGGTCACCCTCGCCACTGTTGTTTTGAGTATCACCATCATCTTGACTATCACCCTCACCTTGACCGCCGTTGCCGTTTTGGTTTGAGTCATCCTCGCCATCACTACCAGAGCCCTGCCCGTCATCTGAATCGCCTGAGTCATCACCATCAGCACCGTCATCATCAGATGAACCGTCGCCTGAGTCATTTTCAGAGCCATCACCGCTATCGCTAGAGTCAGAGTTTGAATCAGAGCTTTCATCATCATTTGACTGTTCTGAATTATCATCACTGTCATCTGATTCATCGTTCTCATCATCTTTGTCTTCAGATTCGTCTTGCAACAATTCTAAGACCTTTTCGGCAATGCATATTGCATCATCAGTGTGTTTGCACTGATCAAGCCCTGACATGATATCCACTAACTTATCAGCAAATTCATCACCCGCCTGCTGGCGAATGTACGTAAGTGCTAAGTTAGCTTCTTCAAACAAGTTTTGACCGATTGAACTTCTCCCTTTATACAGCACATAAGAAAACACTAGTTGCATCGGTGAATCATCAGGTTGAGGAGTGCTAAATTTGCCTTCCTGTTTCCAAATATTCACCCCAGCTGCGTTTTCTATTTCCATACCCGGATATGCATTTATAACCGCTTTTTCCATACGAGCATCTTCTACCGCATTGGTGAGATTCATAAGGAGCTTGTTTTTAGCAATCCGAGGGAGAGTAGAAAAATCAGTAAACTTGATATGACCAAGTTCGTGATTAATGTACCACTCTACAAGTGCAAGGTAATTTGGATCGCTCCAATCGCCTTCAGGGATATGAATTGCATCTTTTGTCGCAAACGGAGAACCGCCTTTAACAAGTTTGATGCCGATATCACCACGAGGTGACATGATATTTGCCAATGCGCGAGCTTTAGCAAGGATTGTATTTTTCATTAACATATTGTCCTCCTACAGACTTAAGTAACCCGCAGAGACAATTCCCCTAAAAAGGGAATGCCCCTTTTAGGGAGTTAATGGTAATTAACAAAAAGGTGACGCCGAAGCGCCACCGATCAGTTTAAAAGAATGATAAGAAATCATCCTGTTGTGGTGTTGATACTTGTGGAGGAATATTGTTTTCAACAACAACTTCTTCTTCAAGCATAACGTCCTCAGCTTCATCAGTCACAGAAGTGACTGTTTCAGCAGCATCGTCAGAAACCGTAGTTTCAATCTCAGCTTTAGGCTCTTCCACTGGTTGAGTTGGAACATCAGTTACATCATTTGCATCAGCAACAACATCAGGCTCATTAGAGTCATCGTCGATAGATTGCTGTGCATCAGAGTTACTGCTTGCAGAATTGTTTTTCCACAAGTCTTGGTCCAATAATGTTTGAGGGTCTTTAAGTCCAGCTAACATAATTCGAATAGAATTAAGTTGTACGCCATCATCAATCACCCCAGCTTTGGGCAGCTCTTTGACTACAGAGTCAATGTACTGCACAAACTTGATAGCACCACCATAAAGCACAACCCCATCATAGATTAGGTCGCGTAGCGCGTTTAGACGCTTAATTAAGTAAGATGCCTTAGGCCTCTCACCTAATTTCTTTAGGTTGTTATCCGCTTCCTTTTCAATACGCTCAAACAAAACTGCTTTAGCGTCTTGTTCAAACAAGTTTTCTTCGCCCGGAATTGCCATAAATGGCAATGGTGTATCGAGTTTAAATTTAAACTCATCAGACACGTCTTGAGCAGAAGGCAACTTCTTTTCGAGGTATAAGCGAGAACGGTCATCAAGCTTACTTAAAACATCAGCAGAAATGCGCGAGTAATCGGCAACAAGACTGGCAACGTTCACTTCCCATTCACTAATGATTTTATCGGTTTCCCGTTTCAAATCATTCCACTTAGAAGCCAAAACAATGTATGAGCGACCAGAACCACGACGCAAAGCACCGAATCTTTCTTCCCATAAACGTTCTAACTTCTTATGTGTACTCCAGATGAAACGCTTATCCTCATTGCTAAGGATACGAGTCAATTGACTCTGAAGCATTTCTGCTGGAATCTCGGCATCCTTAGAAACTAAGTTGCCTTTCGTCAAAGCCTTATCACCAGACCAATTTTCAAGTGAGTAACCGACTAAGATGTAGTTGTTGTTAAGTTGTACCATGATGTCCTCCTACAGACATTGAGTGACTTGTGCGAAAGTCAAAATATTTATTAAAACACCCTAACACGCACGAGGAGGACACAACTTCCCTGACAGGGAAGAAGTGTCTTCCCTGTTGGGATGGTAAAAATTAAGCGGAGTAAAAACTAAAGTCGAAGTCTAATGCATCAACAACTGTGGTATCAGCCCTATAAAGGACATAATCATTGGAAAGACGTTTAACACCTTTATTAATAAATAATTCAGATGCTGCACTTTCATTCCCTTCACCGCAGTCAGTGACGTGGTAGACCATTACGCTATAATCATCAGGATGAGAATATAACGCGTGAACCTTCGTTCCACTCTTTCTAAGAAAGTAATACTTTCTTGTGCCATCCTTGAAAACCTTCACATAAGATTTTTCCCAGATGAACATATTGATTAATGCCGGTACAGGTGTGGAGTTGACTTGCGTCAACCCACTGTTATTGCCCTGACCGGCTGCTACTTTCCCTCAAGCTGCTTAGGTGTCTTAGAGAGCGCGTCTCCAGCCACTTTTCGCAAAATTCCGTTATCACCCATAAGAGCAACATAAGTTTGCGAATCTAAGCCTGCTAAGAAAGCTGTTTCTAAACAATCCTCAAGCGTTGCTTCAAAACCACGTTTAACCATTTGGTCAGCCCATGATTTAAGCCCTCGGAAAGTTAGTAAGGCTGTTATACCTTGCGTGCGACTCGCATCTCTGCGACGACCCACTTTTGGCCCAAGCGTTGCGTCACGCAATGCATTAGCGACAGTTAGCATAGTGCTAATAGTTGTCATGCCTAGCATTGGGAAACCCTTAGCAATGATTTCAGACTCTTTACTCGGCTTTAAATAGTCGAAAGTAATAAAGTTGAATCTGTCTAAGAACGCATCATCCTGAACTCTTGACGAAGGAAAGGCTGGATTTGCTTCTCGCCCGTTGGTGTTTGCACACACAGCGAGTCTGAACCATTCACCGGGGTGAACAACCTCTTTAGTATCCTCAATAAGCCAAGGCTTCATTTCCGCTACGCGGTGTAACGAAGCAGCGGTATCAGGACCAAGCTTGTCGCCCTCATCAAGTAAACAGAACACACCGTGTTTCATCGCATCAGCGACAGCCGCAAGGTCAAATTCTGTTTCTACACCGTCTCCCTTGTTACGCAAAACAAACTTGCCTTGCAGCTTGTCTGTTTGTGTATCAGGAGTGGCACTTAGCACAAGCATGGGTAAACCAATGCGAGAGCAGATGAAGTGCCATAATTCGGTTTTACCTGTACCCGGAGGTCCAAAGCACCAAATCGAACGGCCATTCGGTCTAACTAACCACATAAGTGCATTAATTAGAACGTCGGTATCAGGTTGGTAATGTGGATCACATGACGGCACCTGAAGATGACTCGGAAAGTTAGTCGGAATCTCGATAACGATATCCTTCTTAAAACCGCATTCTGGGAACATTGCTTTAAGGTTAACTTTATTACGAGCATTTATATTTTGAACATTGTTCATTGTGTAGTCCTCCTACAGACTTATGTAAATAGGACTACTCCCCATCGGAGTAGTCCCGATTGGGGTTTAGTTATCCAGAATAAAAGCGCGAGTTCTAAGAACTTCACTGTCAAACTGGTTTTCATCAGAAGATGAAATTGTGATCATGTCGCCTTCACAGTATTCAAAAACAGACATGCTGTCTTTGTGAGCATATGCCGCATGGCACCCACTATTTACTGTGCCTAAATATTCAACTCCGTCTGGCAAGCAGGTGGTGAAGAAATTTAGGCTCGGTACATATTCACGAGTGATACGAGAACCAAATACAGATAATTCCATATTAAGCTCCAGCAACACGTTGGAAGCGAGCATCAGCTTTTGCTTGCTGCTCTTGATAGTGAAGTAGACCTTCACCATCATTGTAGTCACAACGATCGTCAGAGAAATTACGACCCTGCTTCATAGCAAGAGCGCCCTTTCGTAAGACCTCACCGTCTAGACCAATATATGCCGTATAAAGCAAGAAAAGTTCGCTATCGATAAAATCGATAACTTCTTTGTATTGCTTAGAGGTGGGAGAACAATCTCTCACTAGCTTTAACTGATCATGGATGAACGCTTCAATGAAGCGATACATAGTTTCATTATCGAAGTTAAAACCAAATGCATCTAACTCAGGAATGTAATCCGGGTTCATGATGCAAAACTCAAGCGGCATTTCTTTATGGTTTGGAAAAACAACTACGTCGTTTGACTGGAACCATTGGTTTTCTAATTTTTGTTTACGATTAGTACGTGGCATAACAAGTCCTCCTACAGACTTAAGTGGTTAAAAAACCATCTGAGGAGCACAGACACACTAATCCCCTGATGGGTAGTGAAAGTGCTACCTCATCAGGCAAAAATGTAAAAATTAATGTAACGGTCGCTTACGCTCGGTTACTGAAAATTCGGTCTCTAGTAAGCCTTCAATTGAAAGCAAACTTACTTCAGCGCTAAAACGCATAATCTTCTTAAAACCCGTCTGCTTGTTAGCAAGCGCAACCCAGCGTTGGCCAAGTTTCGGGGAGTAGAAAATATCTGCGTTCCATTCGGGAGAAGAGAGATGACGAAAAACTCTAAAATTGAAATTAGCTTCAGAAAAAATGCGTGACCAAAGGCCTTCATTTTCACTAAGGACTAATTCGCTAATTGGGGCCATCATGATGAGGAACCTAACTAGCTAGATATAAAGACGTGGCATATGATTGTTGCCTTTCAGCAATTCTCATGAGCTGTTGGGCGCATCGGTCATCCTTTGTATATTTAGCTTTTTTAGCTAAACGGGATGCACGACGTGCTCTATAAGCTGCGATATCTTTAGTATTCATGGTAATGCCCTCCTACAGACAAAGTGTGTAAGGGGCATAACTCCACTAGGGGGTATGCCCCTAGTTGGGATGTGTTAAGTCGTAAAAACGCAAAAAGAATTCAAAAGAATCCATACAGGTTACGTCTTAACAGGGAAAGCCAAAGCGAAATGCTAAGGTGATAGATGTAAGCTCAATGGATGACACCCAATGAGTTTCAACAATTCGTGAGAACTAATACTGGTTGAGCAGCACTTTTTTGAAGGTAGAGTCCTTTGAATACATATTGAGAAAAACCCAATATGGCCACTTTTAAGAACGAGTTCTAATGCAGTGACGGGCACAAAATACTCTTGCGCTAGGTAATGAGGCGCGAAATGCGCGACAAAGGAAGCTAACAAGAGTGTTTTGATTCTGTAAGGATATCGGCAGCACCGATATTAAAGAAAACTTTTTAATCGAGCCAAACCATGTTGGCTGAAGTATTTCGAAGTATGGTAAATTAATACTATAAGTACCATACTTCGTCAACCTTTTGCTTTAAATTTGAATAGAGTCAATAAATCGTGTTTCAAGCACATAAGCGCTATGCTGGCCCAATACGCTGGTGGCATCGAGAACAATAAACCCTTCAGCATTTAGCCGTTTAATTGCTTCTGCGACCTTCTTTTGCAATAACGCTTCATCTTGAGTAGAGGTTTCTCGCATAATCTTAGCGAAATTTACTACTACAATTTGCTGTGCGTTTTCTGTGACCATCGAGTCTATTTGCTCATCTAATTTTGGTTGGTAGTAAGAGGTAAAAACCAAATTCACTACCAATAAAATTGCGATTAACTTCAACCCTTCTGTTAACCAAAAGCCACGGTTTAGACTGCTTTTTGCAACAGGTGTTTTTTCGGTTACAACGTCTTTATCTTTTGCCTTATCGCTCATATTCTAGCCTCCAGCGCCAATCCTTTTTGAGTAATTAGGTCAATTTTGCGCCCTGCTTGAATTTCAATATAAGGCAAAGATTGTTCAGCCAAAGATATCCAATATTCAGATAACCGCTCCATTGAGTCACCCACACCATTAAGGGCCGCGATGCCAGTTACTTGACCCGGATCAGGTGCTTGGAATAATGTCTCTGAACCCGGTGTTGTCTGAACGCCCGGAATGTTCATTGGACGAACCGCACCAGCAAAACCAGAAAGCGTACCGGCCAATACCGTATTCGCCAACATTTCATCCGCGTTATGCACAAGATTACCCTTGATACCTTCTAGAGCATCAGAGCCACTACCAAATGCGACAAGTGATGTCTCGATAGCTGAGCCATCATCTCTCATACAGCTCAATACCTCTGAACGGACTTTTCCACGTCTGTCTTTGAGAGACCCAACTACACCAGCAATAATTGTACAACCACGAAGGTCGATATAATAGCCGCCCGGAGTAAGCACTTCTTCGGTAATTCTAATCATAATGGGAGGTGGACTAGACGCGGTACTTGCTGAAATGTCAGCATTTACGCCTGTTATTACAGTTCCAGAAATCATTGAACCGGCAGGTAACCATACAGGCTTTTCTTCTTCCTCTGCTTCTACCTTATTTTCCATTTGATTGATGGCTTGCTTGCGTTGTAGTTTTTCACCTTTAAATGCAACTTGCTGTTCGCCATTAGCGCCAATACGGATTTCTTTTGATTGAGAAACAATACGTAAACCTTTCCCCATCAGAGGTTCGGTAGAAATAATATTCTGATTTCTACGTTGGACACGAGGTGGTTGTTGCACAATGATTGGCGGCTGCTGCACTTGGGCGCCTGATTGACCCTGAGGTGATTGGCCCTGATTATTGGAAGCCTGCGTATTGTTATTGCGATTAGCTGTTCCAGTAACCTGAGATTGTCTCGAAACGGCTAATTCTAACTGGCGCTTCAAGTCTTCTTGCTCCAATCTGATTCGGTCCATCTCAGCCTGCATCTGCTCGCGCTCGGCAGAATAATTTGTATTTACACTTTCCATTTGAGCACGCATTTCTTGCGATTGCGCTTGAAGTGCTTCATAGGCTGCCTTCATGCGCTCATCTTGTACCCGCTCTGATGACGCGTTGCTTGTAAACATAGTTTCAGATTTTGATTTGACTGGTACATATGCTGGGCCGCCGTCACCTGAGTCATAGAATGTAAGAAACAATAGGACGCCTACAAAACCACCGAGCATGACCTTGTTACGAAACGAACTGTCTGTTTTTAATCTTTCGATTTTATCTTCGAAGAAATCTTTTACGAAATCCATTGTTCACCTCACTCTGAAATCAAACGAGTGCGCTTGCGCTTAACCTGTTCAGGACGCATCACTTCTCTAAAAATGTACACTTCGGCTTGTTGACCCGGCATTAGCGTAGAGCGAGGGTAACTTCCAACAACAATCACACTTTCATCACTTGTGTAATACCCAAAAGCATCGCGCTTCACCATGCAATGCTCTTCGTCGAAATCAACAGGCTGATTGCTGTCATTTGATATTTGAACAATATCTATGACGTTTCGAGGGTTAGATAAACGCTGCAATTGAACATGGCCTATTCCAGTTGAGACTAACCCTTCACATGGGCGAGTTGGAGCGGTCTCCTCTAAGATAAATCCAGCAGGAATGTCAGAGCGTGCAACTGACTCCATAATAGTTGAGAACTTATCGACGTACTCATTAGTAACGCGGTCAAACTCTTGCTGCGCTAATAATGACTCTTCGAGCTGCGCCTGTTTTTCTCTTGATTCGGCACGACGCTCCATTTCCCGCTTCATCTCTGGAGTGAGCTTAACGTTCAAATCAATCATCGCTTGGCCCACTGAGAATGGAAATAGGGTCACAGCAATAGTGGTCTCAGGCATTCCCTCTTCTCTTAAATGCATCCCGATTGGTGCTTTAGAGTCAGTAGCAATCGTTAAGTATCGACCTTCTTCAAACAAGTATACGTTATCAGGAAAATTACCAATTACCTGTACCTGTTTGAAGTTAGTTGTAATGCGGTTAGGGAGACCAGATGATATAGGGATCATCTCATTACCACCGACAGACATCGTATATTTTTGTTGTGGTTTATATTTCTTAAGCACGCGCTGCTCTGGAGTTTCGTTAACTTCATCGCTTGCGCTGTAACCATACATAGCAGGGTCAATTGCTGTCTGACCAAACTTAGAATTCATAATTGTTGCAATTTCCGCATTAACCCTATCAGGGTTCGCAGGCTGACCTTGCTGTTGCACCTGTTGAGCTTGCTCTGCTGACATTGGCTGTGAGCTTGAAGAAACCCAAGGCCTGTCGAAGGTGTACCTTTGTTCTTCCTGTGCAGGCTGAGATTGCTGAGCAGACGCTGAAAATGAAACAGCAAGCATCAACGAAATTAAACTCTTATTCATCTTCATTTGACTCCAGTTTTGTTGGTGCAGCTAACACTTCAGCTTGGTTAGCCTTAAGGGAAGATTGATTTATTTCAGTAATACGTTTTGAAATTTGTGGCGCCCCCGGATACACCGTATACGATTCAATGACTGGGCTACCATTAAGTACATTTACTTTTACCTCATAAGTATGTGGCATTGGGTCGCTACGCCCATCTTTGCGCGATAACTCTTCTTTATCACCATAAACCCAAACAATGTCGGCCTCTGCAATATAATCAGAATCCTTCACAATGAAGATTTCTTGTACTTCTTGTAGACGCAACGTTTCAATATGACGGTCTATGTTTTCTTCAAACTTAAAATGAAGGCTAGGCGCTAAAATTCGCTTTACATCATCGACTATTAGATCGCGAGAATTAGGGTTGATATTGCCAACTAGACCCACGAACCAGTCTGCCCAGTACTTCTTAGTGGCAGCGTTAGCGTTATTATTCGCAATAACCATTTCCTCAGCCATGTTTGGCGGGACCAATATTACTCGCTCATTGTTTTTGACCGTTTGCCAACCGAAAAGCACAAGCGCTATTGCCATAATGATGTTTGATACTTTGTTATTTTCAATGTATTGAACAGCAACAGCGAAGGACTTAAGAGACCCACGTTTGGTCTTTCCTTTAGCCATCTTAGTTATTCCTCTCTTCTAGGTATTGCGAAATCTGCTGGGTATCTTTTGGGGTTCCTTGATACTGAACAATGCGATCAGGGAAAATACGCAGGTTCTTCAGCACCAAATCAAATTCGTAGGTCCACTGTATAAAACGCGGGTTTTCATTTGGGACGAACACATATTTTTCACCTGTCACCCAAACGCGATTAAGGGGTTCGTAATATTTGGCTGTACGAGGAACAAAGCGCTCTATAACCTTAGACTTACGAAGCGTTTCCTTAGTCTCGTCAATTCCCTCTTTTACATTTTGCTGAAACGCAAAAGGCATCATATTAAGTGTTAATGTCTTCAGCTCATTGATGCTTGATAAATCAACGTTACCGAAGCGGCTAGCAAGATACAGAGATGTACTTATTTTTGCCGACTCTTGCATCTCACTACCCAACACTAAATCAAGGTGCGTCATGTTCCGTTGCTTTATAGTGATATTCCTATCAGCCACAACGTTATATCCGATAATCACAATCAGACTTGTCAGCAGAAAAATTCTTATCTGCTTGTATGCCACAGCTTTACCAAGTGTGTATGTGATAGACATGTCAGTATGCATAGCGGCTACCTGATATACTCTTTAATAAGAGGGTCAGGCACACCCTTAGAGAACACGCTTGGCAACCAACCTTTATTCCATAAATAATGGAATATGAATCCCCTACCCTTTTCCTTTACAGAGTTAGCTTTAGTGATCCAATAAATAGCTAATACTACACCTAAGTTGGGAAACCCTAACGTGGCAAAGATGGCAATAATTACAAACATAAAAGCAAAAACATCCTGAGGAAATATAAGCACTTCCACCGGTTGATTCTGCCTAGTTGGAACATAAGACTGTTTCATACATTCATATTCGTTGTTTGATAGATAGCTTCATTATGTCACCCGTTTTGATAACGCAACGGCGTTTAAGCCCCAAAAAAAGCCTCTTAATTTACAGAAACAAAAAAGCCCTCACGAAGAGGGCTTTTTTTAAGCAAGTGACGCTTAGATAAACGCAACACCTGTCAATAAGTTGGTGATTAGCGTTTCAGCGTTAGCGAATACCAAACCAAATACTGTTGCACCAGCAGCTTTCAAGAAATCTGGCTGGATTACCGCATAGAAGCCAGCAGCCATAAACATGAACACCATAATGATTTTACCCGGCGCACCCGTTAACCAACCGGCAACTTCCGCATAAAATGCATCAAAGTAAGCACCACCCGTACCTGCAAATGCAGAAAAGGCGAACATGCTCGTAAGGATCGCTAAGAAAGATAGCGTTTTTTTATTAAAGATATTGCTCATTAGTACGTACTCCAAATTAAGCAAAGTTTCACGAATAGGTGTGCAATCACCGACTGAGATAAGGTTACTCATTTACGAGACACTTACCGTTGATTAAGAGTGCTAAAAAGTGTGTTTAACAAAAAAAGCAACCCTATCACCAGTAAAATTGCACGATAAAAACCAAACTGAATAGCTTATTAACTATCTGGTTCTCATACATATATTGACGTGAAAAATAAGGTAGTGACGTTATTAAGGGCGGTAAAATAACGCTTTAATAAAAAGTATAAAAAAAGCCAGCTTCTATAAGCTGGCTTTTACGTTAAAACTAAGCGGTTCAAGGTTTAATGAAATACATCTCTTTACCGTGAGGAGCTTGGATGTAAGGGTATGAAGTATCTTTAAGCTTCCCAACATTCGCGCCATTAGAGGTGTAATAAATATAGAGCCCATCTTGATTTAGGGGTTGTTTTGACAAGTAATTTAACGAAATATTGCTAAATGACATAGTTGCTGTCACAACCAAAAACTCAGCACCTTCTTTAAGCCATGGGAGTTTCTTGTTTGTAACTTTATCCTCAACCATTAGAGAGTAGAAGGATACCCCACACCCCCCTTTAAACATCCTGTCGACATTTTTCTCAAATTGCTCTTTCTCATATTTATAACCATACTTTATAAGGTCATCAACATATAAAGATTCAACCTCTTTACACTGACTATCATCTTCATTAAACGTTGCGCTTATCGCATAATCACCATTGTAGTCTTGATTATCCCAATATCCGCTTTTGCGAATACCACTCCACACAGTAAACTCAACTGTGCCTGTATCATTATAGATTATTTCATTTAATGTATTTCCCACCTTCTCAAGAAAAGCTTTTTTTGCATAAGCATTAACATCTATCCCAGAAGGTATATCATCTACATCAATCAGTGCTATGACCTTGTTATATTGAGCATCAGAATCAGGAGTTAAAAGTCCACCAGCCAAGCCAGAAAGACTGGCTGTAAGCAAGCTACCACCCGATGCTAGTGAGTCTATGAAACCATAGGAAGCATTGCTTCCAGATAAGTCGATAACTGAATCACCATCTTTCAATTTTACGTCTTTTGCACCCCCGAACCTCGCAGCCTCCATTAGATTTAAAGCGTAAGAACGATTCTCTGCAAATGAACCTGAATAGTTATCTACTTCAGCCAGCGTGATTGGTTTTGATGTTGAGCCACAAGCTGTCAATAAACCCATTAATGTGAATGCCGCTGTAGTCTTTAATACTTTCATTGTGTAACCCTATTTTCCTAACTGATAATTCTATAATAACCTTAAATCCAACTATGCAACCCCTTACGGCCCACCTAAATACGAACAAACTGCGGGTCTTGACGGGGAGGTACAATCAATCTCGTTTAGTTTAATTTGATCCCATATCTGTCTTTGTGTATCAGTCATAGAACCATCAGATTGTCTTGCTCGCATTCTATCAACCGTATTATCTCTTCCTGCGCTATTTAACAATTGCCCTGAGCCTGTCATATTTTCCAAACTAGTATCGTCCTCAGTTTGGGGAAGAACGCCAGCCTCTCCCATCAACCCTATCCATTCGCTGAGGTCAATTGCACTCCAATCAATAGCTGCTAATTCGTTGAGAGATAGACCTTCACAGGTCATGTCATTTTTATCGACTGCGATAGTTTTTCCTAACATTGGTATTGCCTGCTCCATGACGATACGCGCTAAAATCGTATTATAACAACAATGATGGTTACGCTTTTTTAAGCAGACACCTAAAATCTTTTTCTCACATGTTGGCTTGTCACTGCCATTATTAACTGACCTGTTAACATTAACACATTGTCGCATCTCGATTTTCAACCCAGCATCCATTTCATTGTCATCACATTGAGTTGCAAGGTTTATTACCAAATTTGCAACTTGATATGCTGTATAAACGGCCATTACGCCATTAAGCACATTAAAACCTTGTTGCAGAGTTTCGTCTAAAACATAGTCACCTGTCGCGTTGCCCAATGCATCTGTACCAGCATCAAATAAAACATCTTGTAATCCATCTGGCATTAGCTCAGCAACGAAATTGGTCATCTCCTGTTTTAAAGTATCAAGACCAAGCTCAGTGCCTACCTTTGTAGCACCATCAGCTCCAATATCACCGGTTATATTCCCTGCAATTGATTCATAAGCATTCGATAAAGGTGTTGCAATTGCATCATAAGCTGACGTTACTGGCTGTCTTATTGTTTCCCACCCAGACTTTACAATCGTGTCATTAAGGATTTCAGCACTCATTATTTGAGCATCGAGGTTGGCCATTCCCATTGTCACGCTTACGTATTCGGCTATAGATACTCCACCCGGCCCTTCACAACAATCATTACCAACTGGGTAGAATGAACAATATTCATATTCACCGGGCCAAATTGTACATGTGCTAGGGTCTGTAGGGTCTTCGCAGGTTCTATCGTCAATCATGCCTTGAAGCATTGAAAATTGAGCCATGACATTTACAAAATCGTCATTGGTTTGTTGATTACCTAAATCACAATCACCACCAGCGCACGGAACGGACGTATCACAAATATTTTCATCGATTGCGTTATTGATAGTAATACTTCTAGGGTCTGAGCACTCATAGGTATAGCGCCAGTTATAACATTTACCTGTTAACTCATCTTCCCACTCACAATCTTGACGCTTAACAGTGCAGTTAGGCTCAGCTTGAAGCGTATCACATGGCTTATTCTCTATGTCTTTAACTTCGTCTACCGTATAACAAAGTTTTTCTTGGAGAATTTCATTTGTTACAGGATCTCTAACTTCATCCTGAAAACAAATCTCATCAGTTGGGTTTGCGCCATTACCTAAAAATGGGTCACAATTGTAATTACGCGCAATTGCCCTTTCACACCATGGGTCACCTCCTAATACAAAGGGACTTTTTGTGATCGTATCCCCTTGTACCAAATACCCATCCTTTGATTCGAGGCATTCCCATTGATTTGCAGTGCAGTAACCCGCAGGCTCATACGTTTCACTATATTCAGGCCCTAAATCATCATAACAACTTTCCGGTGTTTGAAGCTTTATTTCTGATGTAGTTTCAACAGGTTTATCAAATCTTAATTCAACAACGTGAATATACTCACCACCATCACCAATCGCTGATAAAAATTCAATATCAAATGATTGCCCTTCAGAGTAACTGCCTCCAGAATGATTAGTAAAAAACCAATTATTAAGCCACTTATTAATGCCCCCACTTGGCTTAGATTCACAACCTCTTGTACCAGCGAGAAATTCATCAAAACGCGTGGATGATTGATAAATAGAATTTCCATTGACGTTTATACGAACGTGGTCGTCGACATGACTCGTTACCACATTAGCACTTGTTACGGACATGTCTTGAGCAAATACTATCTGGGCACCAGCAGGAAATATCTTGCACCCCAGACCATCATCCCTCAATGAATTATCTTCTCTTCTATCGAACGTCAGTCGTAAGCAGTTGCTTCCACACTGTTCGACTTTACTTCCCGTTCCACTCAGCAAAATATCTTGGAATGGGGTATTGATTTCACGCTCTACTTCGCACTCCCCCGTTGAGAAATTTTCCTTTACCATTTCGAAACAAAAGTGTTCAGTTCCTTCGTCCCATTCCACATCTGTATCATAATTAGTTCGAATTGTTCTACAGTCGCTAATAACACCACCACCAGTATTTGCTGTGTCGGTAACTATGTTATTAGTGCGGGTTAATATGGGATCGGTATCGCTGATTGGTAAAGGTGGGTTCTCATTCTTTATACTCATTACCGTCTGATAAGCATTAGACGTACTGTCATTGTTAGTACTGAGATTCTGAATAGTATCGCGCCCCTCATTAATCAGGGCATCTTCATCATCATACGTACTGGCTTCGTTGAAAGTGGCAATACTTGTATCACCTCCACCGATAAAGTCTCTTTCAGCAGTAAATATGTTTGGAACGACATTTCCACTGGCATCTTCCTCATCAGGTAACCGAATAGTGATGTCACCACTCTGAGCTATGGTCGAGCGCGACGGAGCGGTTACTACTTCAGAAGCCAACAGTTTCGCATCTACGATTGTTGCTTCTCTGCATCGAGCCAAATCGCTTTCAAGGGAGTTTTTAGTAATATTGTGACAAGGGGAAACACTTCTGCACGCTTGAAGTTCAATGCTTGGCGAATCATCGTTGATATCATCACATATCCCCGTATTTAAACAGGCTTCAATATCCTCTTTACTGGATTGCCATGAGACACCAGTACATGATGCTGCCAATGCTTGAGCATTAATAAATAGAGTGACAATAAAAAAAATATAACGCATTGCGAACCCTTCATAAAATTATGAAGATATTATCGCTACTTAAAGAAAGGGTAGCCCTCAAATAAGAGGGCTAATTCGAAGTGTTAATGTGTTGATTTGAGGTATTTTGTATAGCGCAGCAAAAAAGTGCGTGCTTCAGAATCTGTTATAAGCCCTTTAGATAGGTACCAATTAAGGTAGTAAGCGTGCAGCGGTGAGACCTCCCCTTCTACCACATCAAGCGCACTTGGTATGTTTCCAACATAGACATTCTGCGTAATGGTCGCGCAGCTGCGGTCAAATCCTATGAATTGATTGCTCTCGCAGTTACGCCACTCTTTGTCAACGATAGACACGATTGGACTGGCGATAATAAGCGCCGACAGTGCTTCATCATGTTCAACATTCCTATCAAGCTGATTTAGATAACCAACCACCTTTACAGCTTTCGAGCGGCTTATCAGTCCCTGTTCCACAATAGACGATGCTAACGCAACGTTATTATTAAAAGGATTGCTAGAAATGCTTTCCTGTATCGAGTATTTATGAACATTACCCGCAATTAGCGAATTGGCGAGATATGTACTCGAAACAACCCTTTTGTTGTTAGGTCCATATTGGCGACTTAAATAATCATCGAACAAGTACCGATTTAAACCACTGCTCGCTATAGCTTCTTCGAGGGACAATCTTGAACCATCCATGGCAAGTATAGCGTCAACTCTAGGGGTAGCATGCACGAGCACCATTTGTTCAAACGTCGAGCATACAAAAGGAAAACGTTTAGGAAAATCATTCACTGAGGTGATATCAACCCATTCGGACTTTGTTAAGCTTCGACCTTTGCAGTAAGGCATCACCGAAACATCCATGTAACTGTACATAGTGGTTTTTTTGATGACATCTTTTACCATCGCGTATTTCAATTCTTTACCTTGGTTATCAATGTCATTTAATGCGCCAGCCATATATAGGGATAATGAAGGTGACGGCATCTGTTCTGAGCTGAACAATAAGCGCTCATCAATAGAGCCTCTTACTTCACCTACTACAGAAGCCTTATACGTATCTGAAACATCTCTTTTTATGAAATCAAGGTTAATCAGGCTGTAAGCTTTAAGCATATTCTTCCTATCAACTTTACCTCTTAATGAGCCATTCATTTCGGTCTGGAAGAAAAAGCTTGCTTTACTAGCAATGTCGTAAGGTATTAAACCATCAAGAGATATGTACTCTTGGTCGTACAGAGACTTATTAACGTCGAACTCGTTTATTAGAGAGATGGAATAATAGAAATCTACCGACCCTTCGTTTAAATCATAGTCAGCACCGGCAGATGATAAGCTGTCATACTTAAGCGAGAATCGCCCTACCTCGTTAGAGGCAAACGGTAATAGCTCGCTTACACGTAAAGGTTTGGTTTCAGCATATAGATGTGCGCTATAAATAATGGTTAACGCGTAGAGTAAATATCGAAAACACATAAAGACCTCAAACAATTAAACTAAGGTACCGTAACATGAGTTTTCACCGCGCAACCCCACTAAAGATTGCTGTATAACTTCCCGGTCCATCTTATCGACGATAAATCCGCTTTCGTGACGTTCACCCGTGCCGATGTGGTAATCTGTGTTGATATAGATAAAGACTTATCACAATCCAGTTCTACCGTCTTTATCCTGCGAGTCCTAGTTTTGTCTTCATAGGGAATACGAACCTGAACTGAATGCTCGTTTCCGGTGATGAATGGCACATCAACTACATTATCCCCAATGGTGTAGTCCATACGCATCTCACTGCGCTTTATTAAATTGAACAACTTAACATGGTCGGCTGGTAACGAGGCATTCACGTCAGGAAGTCTAGCCAAGCACAAACGTAAAGCAGATTTATCATTTTGAAAAACAGCGACAGAAGATGACTCTGGATAAAATATTGCCTCACCGTCGCCCATCATGTTCACCGATTGGCCATCGTCGAATGCACTGACAAACGCACTTTTTAGCGTATCTAGGCCTTCTTTGGAAAGGCTGGTGGCAACATCAATACTCACATCAACATTATCTTTGGACACCTCCAAAATCTTAGTTTCACCGATACTAGTGTTGAGATAAGTATCCAAAGACGCAAAAGCATCACTAAAGTAGGAACTCATTTTGCTCACTGCTTTTGCATTGAACAATGCAAGAGAAAGCGATTCAGGTGCTGCAACAATGCCTGATAATCCCATACCACCATTTTCATGCATCATTTGATAAAAATATGCGCGAGTGGATACAAGCTGGCTTGCCGCATGTTCTATGTCTTCAGGCTTGATTATGGGGCCTTTTCTTAAAGCGTTAGTAATTGTTTCCTGATAATTAATGGTCTCAACCATTTTAGAGATCAAATCACTCTCTCTTAGAAGCCGTTCAGAATAGAAAGACACCCGATAATGGTTTAATGAGAACTCCCCCACTATATCAACGCAATGAGGTATCGGATTATCGCAACGTACAATGCTATAGGATAAATCCTCTTCATCGACACTGGATTCAAAGAAAGTTGCAACCAGCGATGATGATGGTATGAGCCCAAGAGTCTTTAAGTGCTTACTTAAAGATGCATAATCTGGGTTCTCCAGCAGCGCTTGATGCAAATGAACTAACCTTGCCTTCTCATGCAATGTCGCTATTGATAAGTGCGATTCAAATGGTACCTCAGTACCTGTCGCAACCTGAGAACCAAAAATGATCGGCAAGGTCAACGCCCAACCGGCCCATTTAATAATACGCTTCAACATCACACGTAAAGGCATTACATTCATTTTATGCCTTTCCATTATCATTTGAACCAGTTTTACTAGAGACAAACGTATTAGCGAAAAAATCAGTCTGTTGCTGTACGCTAGTTTCTGATGCAGGAGAGATATCTCCCGTTTGATTGCTTACCTCATCAGTAGTACTCCTAGACGTCAATTCCTTTTCACCGGCTGACTCACTTTCAGTCTGCGTGGTTTGACCTACATTCCCACCTTCGCTGGTAGTTGGAACGCCATCCTCTGAATTACCTGATTGATTAACAGATAATTCTTTTTCCCCTGCAACACTTCCAGCCTGCGAAGTTTGTCCTACTTTCCCACCTTCGGTAGTGGTTGGAACGCCATCCTCTGAATTGCCAGATTGATTAACGGATAATTGTTTAACACCTGCAACACTCTCAGGCGGCGATGTTGGACCTGCATTACCGCCCTCGCTGGTGGTTGGAACACCATCCTCTGAATTGCCTGATTGATTAACGGATAATTCTTTATCGCCTGCAACACTCTCAGGCTGCATTGTTGGGCCTGCATTACCGCCCTCGCTGGTGGTTGGAACACCATCCTCGGAACTACCTGATTGATTAACGGATGATTGTTTATCACCTGCAACACTCTCAGGCGGCGATGTTGGACCTGCATTACCACTCACGGTGCTACTAGGAACGCTACCCTCTGTATTGCCTGATTGGTTAACAGACAGGTCTTTACTTCCCTTCTGTGTACTCTCTGTATCAGCATTAGGTGCTAATGGAAAAGGCTCCGCTGAATTAACCCCCTGACTGGTAAAATCATAAGGAACATCATTATTCTTTTGTTCTAATTCCGGTAAATTATTAAGAGGCCCTTCACCATATTCTTTATTGCCTAAATTGTTAAAAGTACTTTGGAAAGAGTCAAAGTCATCGCTAGCTTTATAGGCACTTAACGTTTTCGCAATATTTTGACCTAACTCACGTTGGTTACTATCACCATTCTTGATAAGTTCGGCTGCTGTAATTGTCAGGAGTCTAGTGTTTTCACCATCTGTTCCAGAACGATTCAACGCATCATAGACACCCTTAAGGTCACCATCAGCAATATTTTTCACTGAATCAATAGCTTCAACAACAGATTTGCCTTGCGTACTTTGTTCACGACGTAAGCTTGTCAAGGATGAAAGATCATAATCAGACGCTACGTTGCGTATAAAGTTTTCAGTATCTTTAAGCTCAGGTTTATACCTTTCTATCGGGCCATTTTCCTTGGTATATAAACTTGAATTCATCGATAACTCGTTCCCTGATTGAGCAAATAGTTGTGTGTTATCCTTCAAGGATTTACTTTGCATGTCGTTTAAACCATTAACTTCATTGCTAATCGACGCCAGTTGGCCCAGTACGTTTCCAAAGCCCTTGAACTGCTCATTGTTCTGTGTTGCCACATAAGCCTGTGCAAGCCTGAAGTTACTTTGCTCGCTAGTCGTCATATCGTCATACCTCAAATCATCCTGATTTAATAACGCAAAACCATTATTAAGACGTTTTTCAAAGTTACCTTCTTTATTTTCACTCGCTGCTGCCTCTAAAAGTTCTGAGACGTCACTCCTCAAAGCATTGTTGATTGGTAAGCTTTTCAAATAACCTTCAACATTTTTTTCGTAACTTTCACCTCTATCTACTTTATAGGTAGAGTCAACTCCGGGCTTATAATCTTCAAGCGTATTGATGAAGCGTTCAGCACGTCCGTAACGCTCATCAAACTTCTTATTAAGTTCAGCACTTTGCTGAGTGCCAATTTTATTAATCTCTTCCTGCGTTTTAGGTGTTGCACCATTGGCATCAGAGCCCTCTCTTACAGTACCTGACTGCTCCTCATACTGTGAATCTAATTTCTCTAGAACCGAGTCATCTTGCTGCAATGTACCGTCAGCACCACGCTCAGCGCCGCTGGTCTTATCAACAGCAGTTTCGATAGTTTTACCATTACCATTCAACGTGGCTAAATCCCCTGCTAATTGAGAAAGGTTTTCACTCATTATTGTCAAGAAATCTCCCTTATTCGGGCTAGACATGAATTGCGACAACATATCGACTCTATCGTCATACTTTTGCAACTCAAGGGCATCATCAGAGGTACCTGTTAGTTCGATCGATGACTCAATACCTCTTGCTTTATCCAACATAAACTGCTGAGCAGGATTTATGAGACTACCCAAACCATTTGTATCTTTGTCATTCTTTTCAACTAGTTTGTCCCATCGTTCTCTCGCATTATCAAACTCAGCATTCAAGGCTTTTTCATTCTGTGAGAAGTCAACGCCTTGTTGTTTTTGGTTGTCTATAAACGCATCAAATATGTCTTGGCGCTCCGACACACTTGCTGAAGAATAATCGTTTTGTTCTGCGTACTTCATGAAGTCTGATACGATATCCCCCCTATTTTCTAAACCTTTTGTTAAGATATCTAGTTGCTCACTTTGAGTAAGCATGCCATGTCGCCTTATACCCTCGTTGAAATCGATAAGCTGATCATCGTTTCTCTGAAAAAAGTCATCATTTACTAAATTAAGACTTGCTTCTGTAGAAGAACTAGCAGATTCAAAAATCCCATTACTTTTTTGGTATGTTTCTGCTCGTTTAGCGTTTTCCTGAAACTGGTCAACAGAACTCCTACTAGTGTCGTTAAGGACAGATAGAGTATCGCGATTTTCTATAGCAGTTTTAGCCATCTGGGCAGCAGTATTTTGAAATTGTTCTTGCCTAACCAATTGATCAGCATCTTCTTTTGAGAAACCGATTTTTTGCATCTCCTGACTGGCTCTTTCATAAATTTCCTGCTCCTGCTGAGTTCCTTTTACCCCTGCGGTTGCTGTTAGACCCAAGAAGTTTGTTAAACCCGGAATACCAGCTTTACCTTCCATTGCAGCATAAACTGCGAATGCCGATGAAAGAGTCTCGCCGTATTTATCAGAGAGCAACTTATCTTCACCGTAGGCTGTCTTTTCTGCATTTGTTAGTGACTCAGTTACGGCCTCTGCTTTTTGAATTTGCCTTTGCTGTTCCGATTGGTCAGCGGTGGAGGTAGTAATTCCTGCACTGGTAGAGCGCAACTGATTTACTGCTTCAACAGCATTTTTACCTACCTCTTTGGACGCAGTTTGACTCAACGTACCTGTACTTGTGCTCGCCCTATTATAATTATTGGATACCGATACTGAGCCACCGGTACCATTAGCATTTGTTACTGTCATAGACGCTCCAGTTTCAGCGCCAAGCGTAGCTGTCAATCCACGTGAGGTGACCATTGTACCGTCACCGTTTACGACACCACCAAACTTAGGATTAATATTGCTAGTATCGGTTGTTGCCTTAGGTGCAGAATTAGCAGCTCCCATCAGGGCATAAGCTGAACCTGTTAGCAGGAACAACGTTACCGTAGGCATCAATTGAGCGATGGTGCCGCCCATACCTAATGCTGTTTCTATAGTCGTGTATGATGCTTCTATACCACCAATTGTTTGTAAATTTAAACACTGAGCATCTGTAGGGTTTAGGCATGTCTCGGCTAGAGACGCGTAATATTCCACAAATAAACGTGAAAGAACGGCCGTTATTGGAATTGTGTTCACCCAAACAACGAGTGTTAACCATGCAAGTAGTATTTTGAGTAAAGCTCCACCAGAGATTAAGATAAGAAAAGGGATAAGTACTGTTACGAAATAGCAGATGATTTCGAAAATCTGAAGCATTATTGTCCAGTTTTCATTGTAATAGGAGTAATCCGCTGCGCCCTTTGTGTTTTTATCTTGCATGGCACGGAAACGGGCTTTTTCCATTGATAGTTCGAGATTACTAAAGGTTGTAGTCCCCTCGGATGCAGCTCGACGTACAACATATCTAGCGAATTCACTTCTAACTAGATTTGCTGCTGTAACAGACCCTGCAACTGTTGCATTTGTAAGAGAAACAGCCGCATCAATATTTACTCTACCACTAATAGTCATATCACCGATTGCAGTATCAACCCAATCGCTATCCATCTGAGCTTCAATTTCTGCATGCGCAATATCACAGTGAACTTGAGCTGGCTCTTCTTTGCTATGTGGAGCATCGCCTGAATTAAGTGCTTGACCGGGAGACGATAACTCAAAATACACTTCCGTAGTAAATGGAATTGGACCTGTGTCAATTGATGGCCAGAAGTTATGAAAAGATTTACTGTCTATCTCTTCCTTTCTTCCTTGACTTACTAAGTGCGCGTTATAACAATCTCGTACATAATTAACCATGCTAGCTGCCAAGTCATCTCGGTCATTTTGTAGCGTTTGCTGAGTTGGCGTCCATTGACGCAACTTCATAAGAGCTACATAAGGGTCGCTTGGTATACGCACCGAATCAGGAGAACCGTCACCTGCTGGAACGTACTTGGGTAATGCGAAAGCTGTTGTAAGCACGTCATTCATTTCTGGACCGACAATGCCTAGTACATAGAACGGCATCGCAATACCAAGAGGCAAATCGGTCACAAACGCTGTACTTCCATTCGGACCAGTAATTACTGCGTCATAACGTGTACCTGCTGTCGCTCCCATAGAAAAACCGAACATAGCGAACCAAACAACAAATGCAGCAATTAGTTTGTTAAAACTGAATTCACCAGTAGTAAGTGCATTTATGGCCGCAACAAGAATGCCAATTGCCATAGCGCCACCGATAGCATTACCAGCACCAAGGCCACCAGCATCAAGGGCCATCATAACTGCATTAAGGACAGCTTCGATTAGATAAGGGTCACCAGTTGTAAAAAACTCTACTGTCTGATTCACTTGTTAGGCCCCCCTTTGAAAATCACGAATATTCATGATTCCTCGAATTGTTTCATTCGCCCTTTGTATTCCTTCCGCATGCTCTTTTTGAAGTTGTAGAGCAGTATCCTTAAGCGTGTCGACGTTATTCCTTAAATTTTCAATTGCAGACTCAGGAATCTGTTCTACGGTGCCTTTACTAGTAATTTCTTCAAAAGCTCGCTCATATTGACGAACAATATCTAAAACCACTTTGGCGGCAACAGTTGATGCTACGTGGTCACCGATATCAGCAGCAGCCTGCTCGTCTTTAATTAAATATGTAAGACCCTTATCGCCCATGGGGAACAGAGTCGACAAAGCAACCTCTCTTTCTGTCATACGTGAGTTACCAAATTGCTTTTTAGCAATGAGGCCCTGCACCATTGTTTTCACAGTAGGTAAAACTCCAACCCAAGTTGTAGCACGTTCAACAGAAACTTCAGTACATCCCTCAGTCCAATTCAGACATTTAATAACTTCAGGAGGTTGGCCTTCTTCACCGGGATTACTCCCATAAAGAAATGCCTCTACTGTTAAAGGTTTATAAGCAGAAATTGCCCCTTCTTGGTCATTATCACCATCACTTACGTTTACAACTACGTTGCCAATTAACGATTGGAATATTTCAAAAAACTCCTGATCACCATAAGCAACGGTATCAGCTAGAAATGACCCTCCTTTATATCTGGAGCTTTTGAAATACTCATACAGATAGTTTTGATTACAGTCATCTCCACACGTTTCAGATACAGGCTTTGTGTCATTTTTTTCATATTGTTGCGCTGCATCCTCACTCGTACCACTTTCAAACGTTTCGCGTATGCCTTTTATAAGTGCATTATTTTTAATTGTGCTTTGTATGTCATCACCGTATTCGGCTACGATCTTTTCACACCCACCACGTAATAGTTGGGCATGCTTTTGAATATCTTTTGCAAACTCTTTCATTTGAGACCAACAACCAGAACACATAGCATCTATCGCCACACCGAATGCGTACATGAGCGTACCTTGCGCTATAGACCTAAGTTGTTGAACTAGCTCATCTTTATTGATTATAGAGAAAGCGCCAAGATTAAAATCTATACCATTACAACCATATCGGAATGATGGTGGTCTGATTGAATACAGTGAACTGAATGTAACCTGAGGTGTTCTTATAGACGCCGCGCCAAACCCTACTGCATAACCACCAGCCGTTTTATATCCCCTAGCTTCAGTAGTTTTTACCATGCCGTTAAAAACGTTTTCAGCAGGGCTTGCACTACTGATAATTGGGATCATCAATAATGCAAAACACATCGATTTAATTGCATTAATCATCAGCGCTGTTCCTTTCTTTTAGTATAGTGTTTTCAATTTCAGTAGCTTTTTCAGTATCACTCAGGCCAAATCTATTACGTATTAAATCCATGAGTACTTGGTCTGGTTCTTCAGTCTCTTCAACCTGTAATTCGTCTTCTATAAAATCCACACGTTTCGCTTTTTTGATCTTATTAAGGTCTGACTGGTCAATGATGCCCTTATCTTCGGCCAATAGAACAAGGCGCTCTTCGAGAGCATCTAGTGTTGTAAATCCATCAGTGAGTTGGGTTATCTCACTTCCATCATTGAAAACCATGAAAGTTGCTGGAACTTGAGTAATACTTAGTTTCTTTAGGAATGAAGGGGTTAGTTCGTTGCTTAATCTGAAGCTTTCGAAATCACCGGTTGGAGGTAAGCCATCAAAACTAACTGGCAATGCATCAATGCCTGTCTTGTCTCTAAACATAGATATAAGTGGGCCTTGCTTCTGACACCATGGACAATCGCCACGGTAAAAATAGAAAATAGAGACCTTCTCAGATAAACGTGCGTATAGTTCTTCTTTATTTTTCTCTATTTCTTCGTCTCTCAATATCAAAGCCGCACCAGAAGTTTTCATCAGACGCTCTTCTGATAGCTCTGGGAATTTCAAAAACAAATTTCGGTTTCGATATGAAAATTCGGAACTTTTATCAAGCATTACACGTTGCATGACCGCCCAAGCTAAAAGGTTTTCATCATTTGGCTCATCAATTGCTCGGTCTCGAAGAACAGGCAAACTCTCACGAATATGCTCAACACTGAATGGACGAACCTTTTTAGACTCGCCGCCCTCTGGGGCTGGCGCTGGAGTTGGAGCTGGCGTAATTATTTCAGGTTCTTCCGGCTCCTCATCGACAGGAGGCTCTTCGTGCCAATACCAACCACGCTGCCTATCTTCGTAGAAAGATTTAGGTGGCTCTTCTGCAAGGAGGTTAAATGTGCATAACAACAGACCCATAAAAGCAAATTTATTCATGACCGGATTCAGGTGGACTAACATAACGCTATAGTAGCGTTAAGGTGTGGAGGGATTGCTTGAATAAGGGCCCAAATTTAATGCGTTAATCAATTGAATAGAGCTGAGGAAATAAAAAAGTGCATGATATAAATGTATCGATGCACTCTTAGAAAGGATTACTTATTTGCTTCATTATAAACGTTATAGAAGTGATATTTGCTCCATCTACCCTGTCTTAAGCTCACTGACATTGCTTTCGTTAACAGAACGCTCTACGACATGCGTTTTACGCATTTTCTTTATTGCAAAGCAGTTTGTGCAGTTCGATTGAGTATTACTGTCCATCTTAACCGCAAACGTCCAAGAGCATTTATTACAGCGATTGATTTTAAATAAGCCACCGCTATACATCATAAGAGCTGTATATACGCGGTCAGCATAGATCTCACCGTATAATTTATGCTGGCTACAACGCTGTAAGTTTCTTTGCAAACGTCTACAGACGAAAAGAAGCTCATCAGCAGTAATTGGCATATCCAAGTCTTTATTGCGTGAATTGCATTGTTGATACGTTAGAATTGCATCATGTGCTAAAGCCCTTTCTTCAGGCCTTGTGAAAGACTGAGAACTCTTTTCACGGAATACAATACCTTCGCTCTTTTGCATTTCTTTGCGAATGTTATCGCAAAATTTCTCAAGTTTACTGTAATCAGAAACTTGTCCAAAACAAAGATTGTGACAAATCGTCTTACTCAACTTAAATTCTCTAACGAGTGCTTCATACTGCTCCGCAACCTGAAAAACTTGTAGCTGTTTCCTTGCGTATTTCATTATTTTGCACTCCGTGAGAATTTATATTTTGCAGGCTGTCTAATATTTCTTACTGCATCGCGCAATTCAAAAGAATCATCAGCATTAGCCATTGCTAACTTTACGCTAGACATAAATTTCCGCTTTGGAGTCATAAGCGATGGTAACAGATGTGCTCCACTTGTAAGTAAAGACATCTGTTGAACGTCCGATGGTGTGACGTTTAGCTCTTCAAGAAAATATGATGACGTAGATAGGTCGTCATCTACAGCAGCTAGTAACTCGCCAGATTTCTGTATAAAGTTTTGTTGAAGCACAGCTAGTTCATCTAACACGGCATCAACACGAGAATTATTAACAGGCATACTACATCCTCAGTATTATGTTTTTCTATTTCTGCGGCCTCTTACCACTTTGGGTAGTCTGACGGTAAATCACTCAAACTTGTACCACACTATTCGCCATGGCACGCCACCAAAATTACCACTTTAGTATAGTTCTTGATTGTAAAAAACATTACTACTTGATAACTAAGAAGTTTATATTGACCACCAACTTAACAAGTATAAAGACACATACCAAATGATTAAAAAACATTCTTAAGACAAACTTGATTTAAGATTTAACCCAAAAATCATCTACCAATTAATAATAGCACTGCTATAAATGACGCAACCCTGTGATTTGCTCTATTTACAAATAAATGTATAAATGCACAGCTGTTTATATATACACCATATCAGTTTAGCATGCTTTTTCCCAAACACTATGTTTTATATAGCACTTTAAGTTTCTACAATGTTCGTGTTCACATTAAATGGGTTTGAGTTTATTAGACAGTATCTCCATCATTGTAACATTTGACTTCTTTATCATTTCATTCACTCACGTATCTACAAATACCAGACACTTTTTTCGACATTTGCGCCCTACCCGGCTATTCAGCATAAACAGTTTTACGATTACTGGAGTTTTAATCATCAAGCCAGCGAGTAGATTCCCCAGAAACATTACCTCGAAACTCATGTGTTTGACATTTCTACAAGTTCAAAACATCGGATTGTAATTTACAATAGTTACTTTTCAACAGGTCAGAACACAGGGTTGTAATTTACAATCGCCACTTATCAGTAGGTCAGAACATCGGATTGTAATTTACAATCGCCACTTATCAGTAGGGAAAAACATCGGATTGTAATTTACAATCGTCACTCCCCAGTAGGCCAAAACATCAGATTGTAATTTACAATAGTTACTTTTCAACAGGTCAGAACATCAGATTGTAATTTACAATCGGCACTTTTCAGTAGGTCGAAATATCGGATTGTAATTTACAATCGTCACTTTTCAGCAGGCCAGAACTTCGGATTGTAATTTACAATCATCACTTTTCAGCAGGTCAAAAAAAACGGATTGTAAATTACAATCCGTTTTCAAGAGTTACTGGTTGATAATGATATAATTACTGAAAACCACCAACATCCTTTAGAGCCGCAACAATCTCTTCCGTACTCGATTCACGAGGCAACCCTTCAAACGTCATTGTCACTTTATTGCCTATCCGTTTAACTTTAAGTTTTGAACCATTCAAAATGGTTGTTTTGTTTATAGGCTTCTCTTCCTCTTCAATAACAGAAATAACAGATTTTAAGAAGAGATTATTTTTTCTATCAGGATAATTGGTCTTAATGTTTTCTACAGCTTGAGATAACGCTTGAGGGTTCTCTCTGTATAAACTACCGATTCGCACAAGTTGATTCAATTTTACTTTAGTAACGTCCACTAACTTTTCAGCGAGGCCTAGAGCATCATATGCGTCTCTAGCCTTCATTGTTCGCGCAAAATTACCAGCATCCCAGCCAATCATTTCAGCTATTTCTTTACCTGTAAGAACCTTATCGTCTACAAGAGGTAAAATAGAGAGCCATCGCTCAAAAGGTAGGATGTCATTTCTTTCCTCGTTTTCACTAAACATAAGTTTAGCCGCTTCAGCATCATTAAGCGTCCTGATAAAAGCCTTAAAAAAGCCTACTGTTCGAGAAGCTTCAAAACGCAGCCTTCCTACTATTAATTCATAAACAATACGACCATCTTTAGTAGTTTCATTTGTTTTTCGAACAACGCCCGGTATATGTTGACCGTCGGCCTCTATCGACTTGCGTAACTGAGCAATCCTTTCTGTAACAAAAGAACTATTGTGTCTGTCATGGTATTTAAAGATTTTAACTTGATCATGCTCTAACTGAAGCACCGGCTCTTTGATAGTCTTAGGACGCTTTTCATGAACGCCCATAGCGAGATTAACGGCTGGGTTAACAATTTTTGTTTTCTGAGGTTCGCTTTTTTCTTGATTAGTATTTTGATCTTCGTTGCTTTTGATGACGTCGAGCAAACCACGCATATGACTTGTCTTCTTATTCATCTGTTAAACCTCGTCTTCTTCTGTAGTAATTGGGAAGCTATTCAAGCTTGTTAAATCAGTAATAATCTCGTTGAACAAATCTTTCATGTTTTCAGTTATGCGTTTATCAGGCTTAATAGCTTCATATGGCGTTTGAAACACTGCTGAAGCATTATCAATGGATTCAGAATGAAGCATGCTGTTTGCATACATATGCCTACCAAGAACAGCTTCCATAACCTCTATAAATTCATTGCTCTTAGTGTTTCGGCGGTCATACATTGACGCCATAACTTTGATACTATTAAAGACCTTTCCTTCAGCTACTTTAAAAACATATTCCGTTGCCATTTCGAGAAATTGTCGTGTACTGACAAAATCAAGCATACGCGGAGGGCAGGGGATAATGATATTGTCTACACTAAGAAGTGTTTGAAGACCGATTATGCCAAGGCTAGGAGGTGCGTCTACGAAAACAAAGTCATAGTTATGTCTAACTGTATCAATACCTTCTTTCAGTCGTTGAAAATATTCAAGTGGATCATCATCGCCGCTACTAATCTGAGTAACAGCTTCAAATTCAGAACTAGATAGATGTTGCGTAGCAGGGATGATATGCAGATTATCGAAATGAGTTTCACGTATCGCATAATCAAGCGTCGTCTCTTCTGAATATAAAGTAAAAGGTAACACAGTGTCATAAGCATCGACATCACCATCACCTACTATACCAAAAAGAGCACTCGTGCTCGCTTGGCTATCCATATCAATTATCAATACTTTATAGCCATTAAGCGCACAATATTGAGCAATGTTGACAGCCGTAGTCGTTTTACCTACGCCACCTTTAAAGTTATATAGCGCGGTAGTTATTCCTAAACGCTTTGTGGGTGAATCCTTTTTCAATCTAGGAACAATTTTGAAGTGCTCTCGTAGAATATTCACTTGCTCAAGCGTATAGCCGATTCTACGTCCTGTTTCAGGGTTTACCTCTGGCTTTTCAATTACTCCATCTTCTTCGGCTTTATACAAAGTTGAAGTCGTCTTTTTAATGAAATGGCATACCTCTTTAGTCGAGAAATATCTCATTTTCCTTTGAGTATGCGGTGAAATTCCCGCTTCACGAGCGTGGTTGATAAGTTTATCCATCGCTTCCGTGACTGTCTTTAATGATGTTTCTGACACTTGAATAACTCCTCTGAATCGTGTAAAGATCGCGTAATGCCTATTCATCTATACTAATACAAACAAAATATAAAAAAAGTAAAGATGCGATATTTTATGGAAATATTTACAGATAAGAAAAAATCCAATGAAAAATACTAACGCGCACGATGGGCGAGGGATGCGAGACTATAAAAACAAGTTTTTTCAGACCCTATCAGAAAAATTGTCACAAGAAATACCAGAGGTATCGCTAGCAGCTTTAAGCCTTGAACTGTCAAAGGTTTCGGAACTTAAAATTCAGCCGCAGCTAATTGATAAAATCCTTTCAGAAATAATAGCGAATGGGGTATCAAAAAATCCTTTAACGATTACTAAAGAATTCGTAACGCTATATCGCACATACATGCACAGTGAACCACATAAAACACCCGATAAGCAGCTTAAAAATTATGAAAAAGAAATAGAGCTAGCGATTCAAATGTCGGAGAGGCAAGAGCGAGAAATTTGGTATAATTATTCGACGTTCTGTACTCACTTTTTACCACCATCACCTACTGATAAAAAAGAGATATCGACCACGTACCCTAACAACGTAATGACAATCAGCTCGATAGGTGATGCTATGTTACCTTACGGTTCTATCCCACGAATTATCATTTGTTATTTGAGCACAGAAGCAAAAATTACTCGTGAGCGCACGATTCCGATAGGGAAGACAATCCACGATTTCGTTAAAAAGATTGGTTATACCCCCAGTTACATCGCTAATGGAACAAATGAACAAGTGTTGGAACATCTTGAGAGATTATATAGAACAGAATTTTCACATGATTACTCTGAGTCTAGGTATCTTGAAGACGGTACTAAAGAAACGCTTAGACATCAAAAGAGCTTTAAAATCTTTGATGAAAAATTATCCTTTGAATCTGTCAAAGATAATATCGTACAGCAACAAATGACATCTGTGACTTTATCGGAAACCTTCTTTAACGAAATTCAAGCGCACTCTGTACCTTTGAGCCTTGAAATATTGAAAAGCCTCAAACGCTCACCACTGGCATTAGACCTCTACGTCTTTATTAGTTACCGTTCTAACACAGGTCGTGTTATCGGTATAAAGTTAAATGACCTGATGAATCAATTTGCAATTGACTACGAAAAATGGCGTTTCAAACAACGCCTAACTACTGCACTGACGCTAGTGAAAAAAATGTGGCCAGACTGCAATGCAATCATAAAGGAAAACACTCTTATAATTCACAACACATTGCCTTCTGTTCCTACGAGCTAAAACATATGAAAAAATATAAAAAGCTGGGTATAACCCGGCTTTTTTATTATCAAAAACGGCCATTTTCCTATACTGGGTACACTTTCTTCAAACTAACTTTCATTAGAAACCACCACGGTCGCACTATAGGTACACTTCATTCCAGCCAATTTTTATTAAAACCACCACGTACCTACTATAGAAGAGCTTAACTCCAACTAAATTTCGTAATAAAAAACTAATTATATTTAAAGATACTCCTAAATTAAAAAATATCTAAATTTTTAAAAATTTTAATAAAATATTAAAGACCACCATTAAACACGGCGGGTAGAGAGAATTCGTCATATATAATGAGGTTTTCACCATAGTATGAACGCGGTGGTTTTATAGTAGGAACGCGGTGGTTTTATAGTAGGAACGCGGTGGTTTCGTAGTAAGAACGCGGTGGTTTCGTAGATCAAAATGGCGGGTAATTAGATCAATGTGGTGGCAACACCGCTACAGGCCAATAGATACATGGTTTACAAAGCATACCAAGTAGCTTTTCAAGTAGTTTAAGGGTTATAAGTATAAAGAGGGAAACGACCCCACGACGTCGCTTCGCTCTCGTCACGGGGTTTTTCAATATTAATTTAGGATATAAGAAAGCACTGGGAACTGAAGCACTAGAACAAACTAAAGTAGTTCAGCTAACTCCATGTCACTATCGTTTATAATAAGATCATCATATAGAGGCTTTTCTTGGAATTCCTCATCTATTGGTTGTGACTCTATCACCTCCTGTTTTTTGTCAGTAAATATTGGCCTAGTCACGAATGTAGAATTTGCACTCTCAATAAAACTGAGCATTCGAATTACCTCAGCAGACCGATGCCGAGAAGCAAAGCTATTTAAGTGTTCATACAAATCTGGATGAGAAGCCCTAGTGATACGTAGTCTGATATTACACGATTGAAATCCATCACCGGCCTCTAGCGGATATGAGATATTGTTTAAAGCTAAGCGCATGAAAAGCCGTATTATCTCATTTCGACCCTTTCCATCTAATTTGGAAACAAGTGCAGCTATATTCGGTAACTCTTCATTATCAAGCCTGAACTTGCACATGATATCCGACATCGTTATTTACCAGATTTAGCCTTTAACGCGCCACCATATTGCAAACCTTTTCCAACTGCATCGATACCATAACTGACTACTGCATGGTGCTTAAAACGACGTTGAATGTGATCTAATAAAAGTCCTGAGGCACCACCAACTACGACGATACCATCTAGAGATGCCCCTTTACCTATGACATTAGTTATCTTGTTCGCCGCTTTTTCCATATGTGAAGCAATGAGTTTACTGGCATCGAAAGAAACAGTTTCTGACTTATGAATTGGGAAATTAAATGTTTTACCAAACATAGACAGATTTCCAGTTTCAAAAGCCTTATTAATAATAGCTGGAGAAACCTCACCAATATCGAAGACCTTACTTGAGCCGAGGTATTCAGCAATTTCATGTACGAGAACAGACATGCCAAGGTCTATAGCACCAGATAGTTTTTCATCAGGCCTCATGTTGTTAATCGATAGCCAATCAAGAGTTAAATAACCAATATCTATAACTAGGAAGTTTTTGTTAATTAGGCTTCGCAATCCAGTTTCAGGCGATGATTCATATACGTGGTAAAGTAAACCCGCAAATGGTTGACTGACTATCCACACATTTCTTATAGCAATATGACGTTGACCAATCTTGATATTCTTGGCCATTGCTTCTAATTTTGGTTTAAGGTGCATCCGATTGACTGGAAGTGCTAGTGCTAACATGTCAATTTCATCATGAGGTTGCAACGATAGACAACCAAGAAACATTGCTAAATATTCATCACTATCGATGTAGTTATCATTAAGTACTTCAACGCTTTTACGCTCACTAGATAAACCTACATCCGTTCCAACTTGCCACTCGTTGTCGTTAACGATAACAACCGCACTTTTTCCTGTGGTAACCAATAGACCACCGGTTAAATCACTTCTTGAACCGAGTTGTTTAGGGCGAGAGGGCATCGTCATCGAGTTCATATGCTTGCCATTGGCGCTATAAACTAATGTGGTACTTCCATATCCCACTTCAATTGACACAATAGAAGGATGAACCTTCTCATTACTCATGATTTTTTCAGCTACTGACATCTTATACCTCGTATATACCAAAAATTCACTGGGACACAAACGTGTCACTTGGGACACAAATATGTCACTTGGGACACAAACGCGCCCCTAAGAAAAACAAGAACATTTACTCTGAAAATGAGTTGGGACACAAAAATGTCACTTGGGACACAAAAATGCTACTAGGGACACAAACGTGTCCCTAGATAAATAATAAAGTGCGAAACAAGCATGTATTGACTATTAAGAGGTCTAAATCGTGGTGTTAATGAATTTATCGAATCACCATCAGAATAGGATAACTAATCCTCAAGTAAGTTATTTATAACCTACTAAGGATTGATGAAATAACAAATAAAGCTGTTAAAACAATTACATATGTAAATTTCGATAAAAAGGAATAATGTATAGATATGAGGATAAAGAAAAGAATATGCATCTATAGTAACAATTATAATTAATAGTAGGTTATTTATAACCTACTGAAATGTTCAAAAACCAATTAAACCTATATTTAACAGATAGATAAACAATGAACCAACCTATCTAAATTCTATGTAATTATTCTGTATCTTTTTACTTGAATACTGCAAATTTAGTCAAACGAAAGGATATAAATCATGATATACACTTAAATAACAACGACTTATAAAAGTAAAGCATCAATGAATAAAATTAAAAATGACAATTTAAAACCCATAATTTATAGTTCGGTAGGTTATTAAATTATTACATACTACTTTGGTAAAAAAATGTTTGGAGAAAAATACGTTAAATTGCATCTCGCTCAGAGAGAATGTGTGCATGTGCTCCTTCAGGATATTGAAACGCAGATATCTGTTTATATGGGCATGATGAACAATGTGCGTAACAACAAAGTCAGTAAAGCTGATTCTAAGTACAGATATACGCTCATTCCGAAAATGACAATTCGTAGTGATAGATATAAGCCAGAGGTATTTCCTGAATACACCGAAAAGGATGGTGCTCCTCGGATTAGGTGGTACCAGTACGACTCAGTAAGACGTGCGGGTGTTAACAAGGTTTCAAAAGAAGTCCCAGTAAATAAAACAGGGTACACGCTAGCAAGCTTCATGAAGTACGCACCGGTAGAAATTGCTAAGCTCGCCTTTGACACCGAGCAAATAATAAAAGAGTACAGAGGTGTTATATCTGACCTGTATCTTCTGAAGAAAGTAAAAAGGCGTGTGAATAAAATGCCCGACCTAAGAGAAGAACTTGAAGAGGCATATGCATCCGCATCAGTGAAAACTGAAAATTAAGGGCTCAAAAGAGATACCTTAAATCCCATACCTCCTTCTGAAAATGAGACATCATTATGATGCCTGAAAATATTTTCAAAGGAGAAAACCATGGCAGACATCCAAGGCGCAGTATTAAGCGCCACTCGAAAAATAAACATCCGCAGCGCCTCAATCGGTAATTACTATGAGAGAAATAAAAAACGAATTACCCAAGCAGGCGCGAAATTTTTAGAACTTAGTGAGACTGCAAAACAGCGTGATGACTGGAAAGGTCGTCTTGAATTGTGGAAACAAGATACACTTATCATAGCCAATGAAAGTGTAGACAAGTTAAAAGTCCAACTGGATAAATTGGGCAATGATACCTTTCAAGTAGAAAGCAATGACTCTCCATTTGAAATGGAAATCGCCCATCCCTTTATGAACAACATCAAAAATCTCATTGAGAATATTGATTCGGTCATGTGCCAAATACAACTGCAATGGGTCAGCGGCCTAGTTGATGACTTCATTTATGAACAAGCCTCGAATCAAAGTATCAATGCACTAAACAAAATCATCTCACGTTTCGTCTATTTATCTGATGAGAGTGCAAAGCGCAATCGCGGTCTGTTCAGCCAAAGAACGTTTGAACGAATGATTTCTAAAGAGGTTCGCGACCTTGCTAATTCAAAACCAAAAGCAAAAGGCGACACTGCCGACGCAGAAAACGTGACAACAAAAAAACCAAAGGCGGCAGCAAAGGAGGAAGCTGAAGAACAAAACAAGGAGATTAAAGCTGCATGAAACTCCTAAATGCTGCTGTCGGCAGAATAGCAAAACTTATCAAAAAGAATAGTGCGGATGACAAAGACATGGCATCCCTAACTGAGGGGTATTTGAGAAGATACCCCGTCAGGACGTTTGGCATACCTGTCGCTAATGTTGAAGACATACTTCTTTCGTACAAACTTGAAGTAAAAAAGCTGATACCGGCAGCAGCAATTAGGATAAATTCTGAAAGGCCAGAAGAGCCAACCTTTAATAACCTATACAAACAAACCATTCACAACCTTGCTGAATATGTTCATTTGTTACCCGCAAGTGAATACCACCATCACCATGAACTTGGAGGTCTTTTTTATCACAGTCTTCAAACTGCGCATGGGTGTTTGGAAAAAGCGAGAGCCCGAGAAGGGAAGATACCCAGAGACAAGAAGAGTACAAACATAGATGTATTCCAAGTTATAAAGACCAAGTGGATATACGGCGCGTGGGCGTTAGGCCTCATTCATGACATTGGTAAAGTCATTATGGATATAACAGTCTATGAACATGGTAAGGAAACAAATGTCTGGAGCCCACTTAATGAGTCGCTAGTAGCGTGGGCAAGAAGAACGGGCGTCAGAAGTTATGAAACACGTATGACAAAAGATAGACAACATGGGGCGCATGAAGAGGTAGGCGCATTGTTGGTTAAGGAAGTTATCAGTAAAGAAGGAATTGAATATATACGCGCAGGCGGCCCAATGCTGATGAACCAGATATACCAGTACATGAGCGGAAAATATATTGACGGTGCTTTTCTGCATCAGATAGTCAAGCATGTCGACGGGCTGGAGACAGCCCGTGATATCAATATGCGTTGGGATAAGCATTTAGGTGAATCGAGAGTAAATGTTGAAAAAATATTTATTTCATCGGCTCGCTCTCTTTTACCAACGATGAAGGCCAACGAACCCAAAGGAAAGATATTCGTTTGTGGTGGAAGGGCCTTCGTAACAGTTGCGGCAATAGATCAAATCATAGCGTTTGCCAAACAAGAAAATTACAAACAGTTTCCCAGTTCAACCAAAGAGTTTTGCGAAGCATTAATGGAAGCTGGTGTAGTCGAGCCAATACGAAACCGTAACGGAGAGGCGACTGATGAATGGTTTGGAATCCTAAAACCCGATACAGGGAATGAATACCGCGTTGTTAAGTTGGTATCCCCAATAGTCATCTATTGGGAAGGGGAAACACCAAGGTCTATACCCGGTGTTTACATTGTTGGCAATACAGGTGTTAAGGAAATTTATTCAGCTGATGGCACCTTACAAATCAACACAGGTAAAGAAGCAGACGTTATTGAAAATAGCGATACAACGGAAAAACCTGCAAAGGACAAAGAAGCTAAGAAATCACAAAAAGAAAAGACCGGCAAAGATAGCAGTACTCAGACAGGTACTGGTACGGAATTAGAAAAAGTCGGGAGCAAAATTCCTCAGATGAGTGATGCAGAAATGGCATCCCACATGGGCGCGATGGAAATGTATGTAGAAGATGATGAAGAATTTTCTGCATATGAACTACATGCGCAACCTCAACATGAAAATGATAAAGCTGAAGAAGACATACCAAGACCTAAGCCAAAGAAGCCTACCCTAATTAAGACAGAAAACAAGACACCGGTTCCACCTCCAAAGCTAGAAACATACGAATTGGATACTGAAGTTGATAAAGGTGATGGTCAGCAACAAACCAACGATGAAAAACGTGCATCTACAAAAGATAGAGAGACGGTAAGCCCTAAGAAAAGCGGTTCGTCTAACAAACAAGAAAAGCCGAACAAGACCGCCAAACATAAAGCAAATAACGTTCAGAAGAAAAATATTGCTGAGCCTCAAAAAATGGAATCAGAAGCAGGAAAGCAAAGTAAAAGCGCCAACAAACAAGGGGCAGTGACAGAACTGAATGGTACAAACAAACAAAAACGTAAAAGGCTTAATCAGTCGGAAGAGAAAGTAAGTAAATTCCTCACTGAAGAACTTAGCCAAAAAATGAGTAACGGTGATGTAGTTTTCATAGATGGCACCTTTGCATTATCAGTAGGCGCAATAACAGAAATGACTGATACAGATTACATGCAGGCGCTACCACAGCTCAAAGCAAGAAACATTATTAGCGATGAACGCGGAATTCGAAAAATAGAAGTAAAGGGCAATGAGCAAATAATGGTTGTTCTCAACAAGTCACTTGTAGAACGCATTGTCGATGAAAAAAGCATAGATGTGGAGTCAATCGCTATTATCGAAAGAGAAACGCCCACAGTGAAAGATAAAAATAACCGGAAAAGTGACCTTATTGCGAAAAGTGAAGTGGCTGAACATCAAGATGATTACGCATCACAGGTAAAAGTTATGACACAAACATTAGATGTAGTTATTGAGGAAGATGACGGTATTTATGCTGAGTCAGCAAGAATAACAAAGGTGAAGCGAAGAATATCAGGCGAGAACCAGACACTACTTCAAGCAGCAATCGAAAAGAGTCATTACAAGGAAATAGACGGAAAAACCTATATCAGAATTTTGGAGAATAGTGATGAACGATAGATCACACCCACTATTTAATGAAAACCTTTTTCGGCCAGTTTTTGAGATGACAAATGGGCATTGCCTTGCTGGCCTTAGCGTAGCAAATATCGCATTACAAGGAAGCACGCCAACCCAAGTTGCTGTAGCTGTATCATGCGCACTGTTGGGCATGGGTGTAATGTCATATAAAAAAGCTGCACCTAGAGTGAAGCTGCACATGGATATCAAATACAACGATTTCATGTTTATGGACCTCGACGAAAAAATCGAACGCCAAATGGCAGATAAGTCTCAGGTACAAATTGGTCGAGGTTTTACTTGGGGGCCTGAGCATACTACCCGTGTTCGAGAATTGATGAGGCTATCTGCTGACAAATCAGAAATAAAGATCCCCCTCATTGCACAGATGTTTGCTAAGGATAAAGAGGACAGCACCAAAAAACTTGGGGGGCAACCTTACATTCATGCAGTCGGTCTTGAGAAGAAAGACGAAATCATGACAAAAAAGACCGATAATCTGAAAGGCCACACAATGATATTTGGGCAAGTAGGTACCGGCAAAACCACCTTGTTAGTAGAGTTATCTACCGGAGCACTTGCTCGTGGCAACACAATTGTTGTGATTGACCCTAAGAACGATGGGAACTGGCAGAATGCGCTAAAATATGTGTGCGATAAGATGGAGTTGCCATTTTATTATTTCCACCCATCAAAGCCATCAGGAGATGTAGTTCGAATAGATGCGATAGGGACATATACCAAAGCATCAGAGATTGCATCTAGATTGCGCTCCATCCTCCCCAGCGGGGGCGACTCTCAAGCGTTTGCAGAATATGCGTGGAGTCAGTTTAACTCAGTGGCAGAAGGACTATTGTATATTGGCGAGAAACCATCGCTCATCAAAATGCACAAGTACCTCTTCTCAGAAAGGTCAGATTTAGTTAGGCGCACTATAGAGAAATACTTAGAAAATAGACACGGTGTTAACTGGTTCGAAGAAAAAGAATCAGCGATTAAGCGTGCTGGTGGTGATACATGGCTTGAACAGCTAATGAACTACTACACAAATGTGGTCTGCCTAAAGCCAACAGAAGATAAATTAATTGACCGTGAGCGTCGTATAGTGCGAACGATGATTAACTATATATCGTCTGAAGACCCATCACGTTACTCAATGATGATGTCGACAACTAAACCACTAATCGAACAGTTGGTGTCTACACCACTGGATGAGCTGCTTTCTCCAGAGTACGTTCCCGGCGCTGATGATCACAGGCCTATCATTACAACAAAAGGCGTTATGGATACAGGTGGCGTGTTATACATTGCTCTGGATTCCATGTCTGACAACACAATTGCCAGCGTTGTATCAAAAATGCTCATTTCTGATATCAATGCGAACGCGGCAGAGCGTTATAATACGAACGCACAAGACCCAGTACGATTGTCACTGTTTGTGGACGAAGCACATAGTGCATTGAACGAACCTCTCGCTGAATTAATGGCAATGGGTCGAGCGGCAGAGATAGAGGTCTATATAAGCTCTCAAACGCTCCCCGATTATTTCCATAAAGCAGGGAAAGAAATGGCAGAAAGACTGACCGGTCTTTGCAGAAACCTCATCACAATGAGTATATCGGATGAAGTAACTAAAAAGTTTGTTTCTGACATGCTTGGTCAAACTAGGGTGAGGGAAGTCGAGAGAAAACTATCTTCCGGCTCATCAACAGAAAGTGAGGTCCAAGACTTCAGTGCTGGATACGCAGAAACGTATCGGGACGTTGATTCAGACCTTTTCCCGCCGTCGCTATTATCCGTTCTGCCAGTATTGCAGTACATGGCTAGCTTTCAAGACGGTAGCAAAGTGAAGGGTGTAGTACCAATTCTTAGATTTGGAGAACGATGAACATGGAAAGTAAAATTGCTTCATTAGGAAGGAGAGGTGTGTTGATGCATCTTTCACGTAAATCAAGACAAGAACTATCTTACATCTGGACATGTGGACCATCACTTGAAGATGCGTTTTTCAAGTATGCAGATGCCGTAGGGGATATAATCAAGGAAGGCGATCAAACCATATTTGTAAAATACGCCCTGAGTGCAATAGAAGAATACATCAAACCTGAAGTCGGCCTTAGAGAGTCAGGTAAGCTTTATTTGAGTAAGCTTGTTGATGGTATGGAAGCGGTGGCTAGGTACAATGTTGTGAGTGGCAAGGCGCCTTTTGAGAATGTCTTCGATATATACAATGAAACATTCGTGGAATGGTATAAGCGCATTGATGCACAGAACGAACCCCTAAGAATTAGCAAACCACCAGCTACTGAAGATCAAGTTAAGCTAAGGGAGACAGCGAGGATTGTCCTTCTTTCCAAAATCGCAAGCAGTCACACACTGATGATGATGGGGATAATACCCATGCGAGCTATGGAGGTGGGCTGATGGCGTCAACTGAGGGTACAAAAAAGAAAGTATCACTAATGATTGCGGCTGCCACGTTTCTTCTTATCGCCGTTAATATGGTGTTCTATTCTGTGGAAGAAAATGAAAAGCGTGTAGATGAGGAAGTTGCGTCTCTGGGAGAAGCAATGGGTGCATCGGGGGTGCAGCGAATAATAGATGACTCAACACTCGCTTATGACATTGTGATGCGTAAATCTGGAATAGAGAAATTCATTGATGACAATATCCTGAAAAGCTCTAGGCAGTACGATGCGGATGCGGTCTTCGAAAAGATGAACCCTCTTGCAGTACAAATGGGTATCAACTTTAAAATCGCCGTGTATCAAATGGCACTCCGCTATGCCACGCTTAAAGAGTGGTTTATATTAATTATGTTCTTGATTGCAGGCATGTGGGTAGATGGGTACCACCAACGTCAAATTGCGCGTTATGAGGTAGGTGTTCCTAGTGTCGGGAGAAGTCGCCTGTGGTATATGATATTCGCATTGTCGACTTTAATCGTATCACTCTACCTTATGCTCCCAATTGAGGTAGGGATAATGGCGTTCTACCTCCCATTAATATTTTTCACCTTAGTAGCAGTCGGTGGAAGGTACATGATAATCAACTTCCACAAACTCTTTTAACAGAACTAAAAAAGCCCTCAATTGTGAGGGCTTTTTGTGGGTCTTTTGTCTAAATTAAGGGCTCGATAACGGCAGACGCATCATCAGTTGAAGACTCAAAAATTTCAGGGATGAGGTCATCACCAGTTAAATATATAGAAAAACTGGTAGATTGAGAATCGAGAACACCTCCATCAGAAGCTATATCTCCAACGAACTTATCATGCGAAGCAGAAGTTGTTACAGGTAGGGCAGCATTTGATGAAGATTGAGTATCCAAGCCTGAGGATAAGGCAAAAAGAAAAAATACACCCAAAATTAGAATTAATAGTAAAGCCAACATAATGCACCACCTAGAAATAAATAAACTCAACCTACATCATTAGTATACATACTATACAGATGACGCAACCCTTATATCAAACAAAACTTAGTAAAAAATGCAACTACAAACACCGTCTCTCAGAGAAATGCTTAACGTTTATAATAGCCAAAGCAAAGTATACGAAAGAAACACAACTTCAACTAGTTATCAGATAAGCCCTGTATACGAAAGACACCTCTAACGACACCGGTACAGGGAAGTACACCACCAATCGCGTCTACGAAAGACATCCTTCAAAAGCTGTCATCACAACAAAGCTACATCAACGAAAGACAAAGGATAGAACTGAAGGTGTAATTGAGACTAAAAGGTACGCTGTCTACAAAAGACATAGGAAGTGTGTGAGGCACTTGGAGATAATACACTCTTCCAACACGTTTAAAAATAAAAGGGAATAGAATTGAAGGAGAGAGATGGCGCCACTATTTATGGTGGCGCAGTTCTGCAATAGAGTTATAGCTCGAAGTCACTGATGTAATCGTAGACACATCCATTAATCACTTCAACAAACCCTCTATCATCAACGGAGGCCCATAACCCATTTTTCAAAGTAATAGCGTACTCCAGTCCTTCCACTTGCTCTAAATCCAGAGTTTCCTGCTCACTCACATAGAGGTACATGTCTGAGAGAGATTCATGTACCACGCAATCATTTAATAGACTCAAGTTCAATTGAGCCTTCACGATAAAGAAATGATTGTGCTTGTTGGTGATAAAATACATAACGAACTAATCCATAGCTTTGATAATGTAATTCAATGATAAGGCAAAGCTCAACTATGCAAGTGAGACGCAGCACTCAATTCGATGTCTACCAAGGACAGGGAAAAAGTGACAGCGCATCAACACAGCTCAAGTCTGTCGCATATGCCTAGTCCACGGGAGAATACGTGAAACTGGCGTGCCTGTGTAAGCAACAGGTCTACGAAAGACATTGATTGGTCGAAACATGTAAGCAGTTGCACTTATACCATAGACAGCGCAACAAGCAGCTAATAGAGAAAGCTCATACGGAAGCGGTGGCTATCAGAGAAACTGTAGATACAGCAGAAGGAACAAAAAGAAGACCGCCCGGAGGCGGCCTTGACGTTGTGTAGGAGGACAACGAATTCTGTGAGTATTTAAGTCCACCAGCGAAAAAGCTAAGTGGACAGGTGTAGCATACTAAGAGTTTTGGTTAAGGAGGTATCGTTTCAGCGTTGCAACGTCTTTATCTTCAACAAGGACAGCGCTCTTGACGGTGTAGCTAAACTCACCATTCAAATCATCGACACCATCACCATCCCACTGAGCGGTATCGTCATTAAAATCGCCATGACACTCAGCAACCAGCGCGGCATTTCTGGCATTATCTACATTGGTTGCGTCTATGAGATGGATTGCTTCTTTATCTAGCCCATTCGTTTTAATTTTTAAGGTTACTAAGTAAGTGGCTAAGTTCATTACAGTCTCATGCGGCCAATGATATTGATTCAATAAAGTCACGGGATTCGCTTATCGCTTCTGACACCATTTGAGGTAGATAGCCATTGTAGTTCTTTGATGGACTATCGTTGCTTTGAGTACAGCCGCCAAGATAGCTTTCACCTAGTACGGTTTCATCGTCACGCGCAACCACTGACACTTTCAAAGTGAAGTAACGTTGCTTTTTGTCAATGAAGGCCTGAATAGTGTCGTCAATAAGTGAGTCATCCCAATACTCAAACGAAAAGTCTTCGTCTTCTAGCTCTTCAATAATTAAGGTGAAGCGAGCGGTATTAAATGTACGCTTTTTGTCGGCCAGCGCACCGTACTGAGAGCCTGCGTCTGCAATAGCATAGCCATCTGCTTCGAGTGACTTTGAGGTTGCCTTAATATCTTCCTCAAGTGCCTGTTCAAAGGATTGAAACGACGCCCATTCAAAGTCAGTAAGCTCTTCACCGAAACATGCTTCAGCAATGACTGTCATTGTATTGTAGTGCGAGTAATGCGTAGCACAGCTGTTACGATCAATTGTTACCGTCGCGCCCTTATCGATAGCTCGTTTCACAGCTGCCTTTTCAGTACCTTTCATTAGCGTATCGGCTAAGCGGATAAGCGCCTCTTCGTCGATATCACCATAGAAGGCCATGCCATCGCCCTGACAATAATTAAGTGAGTAGTTGATATCATCAGTAGGGTAACCGCGTTTTTCCAGCTGGCGTGTGAAGTAAGTCTTAATAAGGTTCATAACAATTAATCCTGTTTGTTCTTGACCCTTTTAGTGTCTCATGCTGTTAGATGACGCAAGGGGTAAAGGCTTACAGATGGCTTGTCGCTGGTGGACATGGCCAGATGCAAAGAGGCGATGTCTTTGGTGGAATCGTAAGGCAAGCGAAGCCCCGGTCATTCAGATACCCGGAATAAGACAGTGCGTCTATCGAAGAAATGAAGAGACAGTGCGCCAAGCTCGGTTCGAAATGCGTCAGGCGTTTTACGTTGTTTCCATGATGGAGATGGGCAGCGAATGAAAGAGCTGTATAGTCCACCACCTAACACGTTTAAATTGGGCAAAAAAAAGCGCCCTAGAAGTGGGCGCTGGTGGTAGAGGTTGAGCTATGCGTGACAATCTTCCCACAAGGACAGTATATCTTCAGGCGTAACTGCATTGTCGGGTTCATATCTGAAGTCACTAATGTGCTCGTCAATCTCAGACTCAGAAGCATCAGAGCCAACCCAATGTTCTACCTGCTCAAGAGAAAGCGAACTGCCGTTATGTTCATTAATGATATCTTTTAGTTGATTGATAAGCGCGGTACGTTTTGACATGGGGTGCTCCTAGTTACGTTCGACATCTTGAATGTTGAGTAGCCTTTTATTGATGCAGGCTGTTTGTGTTTCGATACTTATAGGTTCTCACCATTTACCGCAGTGCAAGCGTGTCATTTAGAAATATGGGATGTACGCGGTAGACAAAAAGAAAGTGAAAGTAAATGCAAAGCAGGTGGAATGAATGTCTAGGAAAGAGGAACAAGAAAGGGCATCAGTGGCCCGGTAATGAATAACGCCCTGTATGGGTGGGCGCATCCATCGTAGACAGTATTAGCCTGAAGGTTAATCAAGCTCAGCAATGCGTGCGTCGAGCGTAAGCAAGGCTGAGTGAAAGAAGGTTTCGGCAGCCTTTGTGTCTTCACGAACCTTTAAAAGTAGTTCGCGCTCAGTGAGGCCGTCTTTGTGCAAGATATCGCTGGTGTGGGTTAACAGGCTTTGGCGAACGAACTCGGCCAGTGCTCGATTAGACATCCTATCTGCAACGCGCTTCGCTGAGGCACTGCCATCTTGAATGGCTTCACTAACAGTACTCTTAGCGCTATCTACTACATCCTTATTTACGTGTTCATCCGTCATTATTATTTCCTTTTTCTTTGGTAGACACACAATAATCAAACAGGTTTAAAAAGATAGCAAGGCATCTCTTGTCTTTGATGGAAGTGAGGCAAATAGGTCATGGCTAAAAATTCAGGAAGAGCAAGTAAGTAGAATCATGGATACCAAGCGTAAGAAAATAAAAAAGGGGCAATAGCGCCCCAATTAACAAAATGCAGAATATTCAAATAAAACGTTAACCCACCTGCTGTTTAAGTGAATTTACCTCATCCTGAAGTCTGTTGTTTTCTGCTAGTACGGCACCCATACGAGAGCATTGATTTTGGAGTTTAATCTTAAGGTGCTCTATCTCTGTTGCCATCTCAATGACCAATTCAGCTGAAATAACCATATTGTTCATGCGATTTTCTTTGGCGGTATCTACCGCAGAGTCTAAACCCAAAATATCACTCATAATGCTGCTCTCCTCTAATTGATAAATCTACTATATCGCTATTTTGCATCGTGCAAGGGTGTGGGTACATAAGATGCAATGTCGCCGGTAGAAATACTTTAGTGTGGAGGGGTGATGGAAGCGTCAATAATGCATGTCCACGAAGGAAGCATGAGAGAGGCACTGTGTTGCTATAGTTTTTAATTGAGCGATAAGTCGAAGATATAAAAAACCCGCCACTAAGGACGGGTAAAGGGTCGCAGGGAGGGTGCATTACAAAGCGTAAAGGGCGTATTCAAATTCCCATATATCTGAATGCCATGAAGCCTCGTAGGTTTCATTGACACTGCATATGATCGTTTCTTTAAGTGACTCTACGGTGTAGTCGTCATTCCCCGTGAAGTCGTCAAACTCGATAGAGACAAGCAGAGGAGCTACAGCTCCGCGAAAGACCACATCATCTTGAACAACAACGCGTCCGGTAATAACGTCTCCGTCATCAAATGTTACCTTGATGGCATTCATGCTTGTGTTTAATGTGCTCATTTGAACTGTCTCTTCGGTGTTAATCACTGTCTATACTTATAAGTTAACACTGCCTGATATAACGCAATCCTTGAGCTGGTGAGATAGCGTGTCGCTGGTGGACAGATAAGGAGCAGGGTAGCGAAGGGGAAGCGCCGTCCATAGTGGAAACAACAACCCCTGGTCACAAACAGACACCATTACCCCGTTTAAAGCTTTTATCGCGCTATGGTAATTAGGAAAAGAAAGTTTCAATTAACTGATAGCGCTTCTTCCCAACCCGGCGAACGGTAAACTCTTTTCTACCCAGTGTAAGTGACTCGCCTACCTCTGGCTGTTGCTTAAAGAGCGCGAGATGAGCCTGAATACTTCTATATAGCATGACTGCTTCCTTGGTGGACTTGGTAAATGATTATGAGCCAGATGGAGCTGAGGGCGCACTGGCACGTCGAACCCTCGCTGTAGCAACCTCAGAGTCAGATAGTCCATAACGTCGCTTCAATCGGCTTCTAGCCTCCTTCTCTGTTCTGCCTGAGGCACAACCAAAAGTGGCTTCGTTATCGTCAGTGGTGTAATCGAAGGTGAATATAGGCTGTCGCATGTGGCCTCCTATAGCGCGTCAATCTGAGAATCAAGTGCGCTGTCGATATCAGCTAAGAAAGTCTGAGCCGCAGCTATCTCTTTCTTAATCGCCTCAAGGCGCTGACGGGCATCCATAGCCTCACCTGAATCAAGAGAGTTGTTCATACCCTCACGTAGGAAAGATACCACTAGGTTAAGGTTAGGCTGGGGTGCAGCTCGCTCGGCATTCTCAGACGCTTCAATAACAGCTGAAGTGAAAGCTTCACGAGTGGCAACGAAAGCGTTGTAGTTATCTTGTTTGTTCATAGTGTTTGTCCTGTTCATTTCCAACACACTTAGTGTCTCATGGGTACAGGTGACGCAAGGGGAGGGGAGATTCACAGCGTTGTCGCTGGTGGATACAGGAGCGACCGACTAAGGAGTTAATAGCTAACTCACCCTCATCTACGAGAGATGACCTTTGATGTGATACCGTTGACATACGTCGTCTACGGTTGAAGTAGCAGTCAAGCCACCAGCTGCTACCTTCCGTTTAAAAAATCAGGTGGATACGTGGCACGCATGCCTGCCTGTTTCTTTGCCTTCTATGCTGCAAGACAAAGCCCCTCGCTTTCCCTTATCCGCTCCTTAAGCTTTAAAAGCTCTTGATTGATGAGTTTCGCAGCTATTTCAGCGTGGTGCGTGGCGACTATCCAATTACCTGCAAGGCCTTTAGGATTATCTTGTACAAAGAAAACGTCGTCATCCGCTTCCCATGGTTGAAACTCATCAGGGTATAAGACAGCACCAGCATTGGCGAACTGCCACGGCGTTGTTAGTTCGTTTACAGCTTCAGCGGAGAAACCTTTTGTATGGCTAGCAAAACGACTTTCATGAACGCACCGAAGGAGCATGCGTACCGCTTCGCCGCTAAGCGCCTTGAACTTACCGTTAAAGGCAACACGACAAGCAGTGGCCAAGCCTTTGTCAGTAAATTCAACCCTTCTATTATCACCACGGCCTGAATACGTGACTACATTGTACAGGGTGTTATCTACACGGGTATTTGATGACAGGGCTGTTGGCATGGCGAGACGCTCCTTACGCGAAACATGTTTATCTTGAACACAGTTAGTGTCGCATGCGTGCAAATGAGGCAAGAGGGGAGCTAAAGATACCTATGTCGCTGGTGGAAAAAGAAGCCAGCGCCGAGCGAGATAAAGGGCATTCAAGCCTGTCTCTGGGAGATACCCCAGTGAGTACAGTCGTTAATAGGAGCCGTCTACGATTGAAATAGCTGGAAGCCACCAGCTCAGCCGACCTATTTGAAGTAGGTATAAAAAAAGGGCAATTAAGCCCTAATCACATTTACAAAGAATATGAGGCCAAGCCGGAGCGCAAAGCCTCGTGCAGCGTTGTTACTCGCTGCCATACTTAACGGTGAATTGATAAGGCCCCTCTGTCACTTCTAGGTACATGTAGTCAAAAATGCCATGCGTATCACCTTCCATGCAGTAGTCAATGGAAACGCCTAGTGTCTCCATGGCTTTAAGGTGCTCCAATGCTTTACCAATCTTCTCATCAGCTACCACTTTGTGAGCCAAGTAATCAGCCTTAGCATCTTCTTTAGACATAAAGGCGCCAGACTTGGGTTGGTCACGCTGACAATTACCCTGCACCTCTTCAAAGCGCTTCCCGTCATACTTAAATAGCGTGGTAGGGTGAACGAAGGCACGGTTTCTGTCTGCACTAGCGACAAAGCTTCCGGTCTTCTCTCTCCAAGGGCAGATGATATTTGGCACATCAGAAGGTACACGAGATTTTGCCAGTTCACGGGCGTGCTCAATTGAATCAGCATCGAGCTCAAACTCGCCAAGCTCCTCACGGGTGCTCATTGGATTATCAACCTTGTCGTACATACTCGATAGGTTTAACGGGAGCTTCTTAATTGCAAATCGGGCCATGGGATTATCCTTTTATAATTTGCGGGGCTTATAGCGAAAATCGGCATCCTGACGTAACACCTTGTTTAGGGCTTCACATCGCTTCTTAGCATCGGTTTCGGACATCGCAGGCTCGAAGGTCGCCTTATCTTGAAATGCAGTATTAAGCGGTGCTTTTACAATGATGTGTGTTTCCATTGGTGTATCTCTTTGTTTATATCAGATACGTTGATCATCCCACGATGCGCAATGACGCAAGGGGAGGGCGGCAGGCAACTTACTTCGCTGGTGGACAAAACATTATCTGAGCAGGGCCATAGGCGTGTCTGTGGAAGAAAGCACAAGCGAGAAAGGCTGATGGCGAGAAAGGTCAACGAAAGAACAATTACGAGAAGGAGAGGCCTTATTCCTGTAACTCGCAAAGGCCCATGCCATATTCATCACTACGCTTCAGCGAAGGCGCGAGACGCCCTTTGCACATCATGAATGAGTGCGTCGTTACTGGCATATGTCTTGTTGTGCAGGCCAGCATCATAGATATCTTGTATTTCGGAGGTCAGGGTAGCGCGAGCGCTATGAATAGCACCTTCGACGTAAGCGCGAACCATCTCTACTACATCCATTTCTCTGGCAGAAGCGCCTTCATGGACCTTTATGCGCAGACAAGGAATATTGGAATTTGTCTCTATTCCCATCTTGGTACCTTTTGTCGTTGCGCTATAGAACACGAAGAGTGCGTCTGAATCGAGACCGGCGTTTGTCGCTAGCGCATCCATCATCACGATAGATAACTCACCCTTGAAGACGATGTAGCACTGCTCTTCAGTGGCATTAGGAAACTGAGGGTCATTTGTAGGAATGTCACCAGACCACAAAGCTGAACGCTGGTCTTTACACACCCAAGAGACAAAATTGTATGGCAAGGCCATATCGGCAAGACGGTGTTTAAGGTAAGTGCTAATGAACTGCATGATGAATCCCCTGTATGTGGTATAGGGTTAAGATAGCATTGAGTGCCATAATGCAAGGTGGCAAGTGACGAAATGGGGGCGTCTTCGGTAGACAAACACCCATTTCAGAAAAACATATACCATCACTATGCAATCACGCGATACAACACGTTTATCGACAGGGCATGTACTATCACGTTGTCTACCAGTGATACAGCATGTTTTGTTATCTGGGTGAGGCCCACTCATGCATAAAGCAAAAAAAAGCGCCGTGGTGGCGCTTTAAGGTGGAGTAGCTGCATGAGGTTCAGCGGGTGGTATCTTGCATGGTTGTGCGCGAATCAAGTGAGCGCTGTGCCGCATCCAGAAAAACCTTCACTTGCTGTATATCATTTTGAAAAACATCCAATAGCTCTTTTGAGGTAATATCGTCACGACCTGTTGTGGTCTGTGCGTATTTAAAGAACCCCTGTCTAAAGAAAGATACCAAAGGATCTAGCGAGACCTGTGTATCAGCGCGAGTTACCGACGATACGGCATCCTGCATGACGCCATCAACGATGTCGCGAGACTCGCACAGAGTTTTGTAGTATTGAGAAGTTGTCATAGCTTTTCCTGTTCCTGATTTTCAACACCTTCATTATTTCACTAACTGTGGTGAGACAAGTGAGACCCTTCGAATTAATGCTTGTCGCTGGTGGACATGAGGGAGTTATCTGGCACCGTCAAACTCAGCTGCAACAAAGCGTGCGGTTTTATGCATTTCATCTTCATCCGCGTAATCTTTATTTTGCAGACCTGCCTCTTGTATCTGTTGTATTTCTAAGGCGATGTCTTTCATATAATCCATAGCTTCCAATGTTAAAAGCTCGCACAGGTATTCTAATGCCGCGTGCTCCTTGATAGTAGTAATGGCCTTGGTATCGGGGAGGAAGCCTTGAGACCCATCTGTATCACGTACAACTAACACACTGGTACCATTCTCTATGGCACTGGCAAGATCTTCCGTCAACGATGGACTCGCTGATTGTCGGCGTATTGCATTATCGTATTGGCCCTCCATAAGGCGGGCAGAGGCCTTTAGAATCATTACATCATCAAAGCGCCCAAAATAAGACACCTTTGGCTTTCCTGATTCTCCCAAAGACCAATCAACGTCTTTGGTTGGTAAGTGGCGAGCATCCAATCGGTTTTCAATGTAAGCATCAATAAATGTCATGTTAGCGCTCCTAAACTGGATTGGCTTCAAATTCACGGGAAATTGCGACGGCAACCTCTCTCAGCTCCCTGTCAGACGAATAACTCACACTATCTAGCCCAGCAGTACGGATTTGTTCAATCTGGGCTGCTAGGCGCTTACAGCGCTCTTGGACATCTTTTTCCAAATCTTGAGCAAATCGAAGTGCGACATCTTTCTCGCTATTAGAAAAATTCCTACCTTTACGCACTTCCACAACCGGCTTACCGTCAACAAGCACGATGGTGGCAGTTATCCCTTTTAGAATCGCTTTTTCAAACTCATCCCGTAGGCTAAATAGACCTTCGAAGAAACGATATCCCGCGTTAGCGACTTGCCCATCTGTTAGCTCCCCTTTGAAGGTGACCTGAGCATTACCAGCGCCATCAAACGCCCAGTCGTATGACTCATGAGGCATCATGACAGAGCGTAATTGTGAATCAATAAATGCATCTATTAGGTGGTAACGTTTCATAGCGGTCTCTCCTCAAATCGATAGGTTTATTGTGCCCCAAGCTCCCATGGCGCAATGGGGGAGGGAAGAGGTATAACGTGTCTATCAGAGAAAAGATAAAAGGCGCATTAACGCGGAAGGTGATAAACGGTGTCGCTGGTGGATACTGCGTGAACACTCTCCGAAGAGCGCTTCACACCGTTTAAAAAAATAGTAATAGAACAAAAGTTAGAAGTTACACCGGAGGCAGGAGTGCAACAGGGAAAATGGATAATTCACCCCAGCTCAGGAAGTCCAATTTAACCATGAGACGGCCACTAAAATCACAAGAAATGCCACCACACCTAACATGAATCGAATCTTGTCACACTTTTCTTTGAATTTTCTTAACGGCGTTATTTCACCTTTTAAGAATGCATACTTGCTATTGAGTTGTTCATTTTCTGCAACGAGTGATGCCTGACTTTTAAGTAGATGTTTAATCATGTCTTCAACAGACATTTGTTCAATTTTGCTTTCGTTATACTTAGAAGGAATTTTATCAATCGGTAAAACCGCACGACCATTCTCTAATGTCTCCCAATTACCCAGCTCAAGCTCAGTTGTTTGATCATTAAAGACGTAAGGTACGCAACCAATTGTGCGGTAAAATTGGTTCCTCAAGGTCATTTCTTCTTTGGTCTTTGCCTGCCCATCAGTTAATTTAAAGCTGATTTCATCCAAATCGTTAACATCCACCAGCTCTTTAAGGGTATTGAATAGTGAAACCATGACCCATTTTCCAATGCCTCTGTTCTTAGCAAAGTAAATATTTAAAAAAAGGCCGCCCGTCGAGAGAGACCACTTTGATTCGCTGATGTACCTTTCACATTTGAACTCAAATGATGTTCTTTGTTCTTTGCACCCATAACGAGGGTTTTGATAGGCTGTGACGTCTACCATGTACTTAATTGACGTTAAGGTTTGTTCGAATGATGAGCAAGTCAGGGTGCCATTGGCGAGGACGTATAAGGTCTCTTCATTTTCCTTAGTCGGTTTTACGACAAGTCCGTAAAACTTAGAGGTTTGTGTTTTTTCGAACGACATCTCGCATGTTCCGTTAAGTGTTTTTCGCCCAGTGTGTTACCAATAGCTCAGAAATGGAAGCATTAGCTTTACGCACACTGCCGCCCTAACACCGCCTCGATGTCTTTAACTAATGCCTTAGTCGCCATAATATCCTTGGTGATGGCCGCTTCAAGGCCGGTTTCTAGGATTTGCTCTATGTCGTGGGCGATACGCTCACAAAGGCTATCAATGTATTGCTGAAGGGCATCTAAAAAGCTTGCAGCGGCGACATCTTCGCTGGGCTTAACGCCTCGACCTTTTTTGGTGCGCACGGCCTGCACGATACCGTTTTGCTTTAAGACACCAAACGCGGCACCTTTTGACGTTAAACAAAAGATGTCCACATTCAATTGCTTCTCGATTGGAAAGAACTGCATAGCCAAGCTATCAGCATGCGCCATAGCGATGTCACCTGAAAACGTAACAACCACCTTGCCATCTACACGTTGATAGTTAAAGTGAACAGACGGCATCTTCGCCTGTTGCAGTTGTGATTGGATAAATAAGTCTAATAACTGGTTGCGTTTCATCGTGGCATCTCCCTCAATCGATAGGGTTATTATGCCTCCATGCAGCGCAGCGCAAGGGGTTGCTCACGGAGAACCGGCGTCGCCCATAGACAGAAGATTAAAGAATGACAAGTAAATACAAGATGTGACGTATGTCCACGAGAGACGCACAAAAGATGAGCCCTGCCATCTGCACGTATAAAAAAGGGGCTATGCGCCCCAGTAAATAATCAATAACACGCTACGCTGGTGAAGACATCTGCTTGCCGAACGCTATCATAATGTCGTCCACGGCATACCGCAGTTGTTCGTCATCGTCGAACTGCCGCGTGTGCTGGCCTGACTCATAAATATGTTTTATTTCGTCTGAAAGCCTTGTGCGCAGTGTGTTGTATTTTCCGGTAAGGAATCTGGCAACCGTTTCCATTGTTATAGCTTCACGATCAAGAGGGGCCTCATGCATATTGGTTTTAACCTGTGGCACGCCGTTGTCGCACACTAACGTTAAGGTTGCGCCTTTCGCCCATGACTCAAGTAAAAAGTCTTTTCCGTTACTGTTAAGTAAACCATTGTCCACCCAACGAATGAGGTTATTGATGTTGATGGGCCCATAGAATGACACATAGGTTCGGTCAGCGACGGCCTTTGGGTAAAGGGGGTCATCCATAGAGATTAAGTCAAGCTCAATCCCGCCAGACAACTCCTCGACGACCCATTCGAACTCACCATGGGGGAACCCGGCAAGCTCAAGGCGAGTTTTAATATAAGTGTTAATCAGAGCGGTGTTACTCATGGCGTATTCTCTTGGTCATTTGATGGTTTAATATTACCTCATCATTCCCGGCCGCAAGTGGCACGCGACTTTCTGCCGGTGTCGCTGGTAGACGTGAAAGCATTACCCGGTAAACTCAGGCAAATGAATAGCCCTCATTATCTTTAATATAAATCAGGCCGCTCGTGCGTTTCATACACAACCGCTTCAATGGTTTTCTCTACATCCTTTGCATAGGCACTAGCATCAAAGGAGAATAAGTCCATGGGTTGCTGAGCACTGACACGTTGAATAGCAATCTCTGTGACATTTATCTTAGTGGTGTCAGTGAGCACACATATATCATCGATAAGGGGATTTTGCTTCAGGTACAGAGCGTTAATAGTATTGCGTTGTGTATTTACGTTGTCGCTGGTGGACATCGCAATGCTAGCAATTTCGGAAGCGGATAACTTACTCACTTTATAATGTCCTCAATAGAAAAGGGGCTGCATCGTTAGGCAGCCAGTGATTTAGCTTGTTGTAGGTTATGAGCGATCGCTTTTACCAATTGATTTACTTCATCGTCGCTGTTAAGCGGTTTCTCATGCAGGCCTGCCTCGTAGATGAGCTTGATATCTTCTGCAAGCAGCGCACGAAGGGCGTTGTACTTTCCATTGATATATTTCGCTAAGGTATCAATGATGGTCTTTTCGTAATAGCTGGCACCATCGCGAACATGGGTAAGCACTTGAGGGGCACCATTGTACAGCGCTAAAGACAAAACGGTACCGCCTTCCAATGACTCACTAATTTTGTCAAAGTCATCACCCCTGAAGATACACGAAGCGGTCACCCATTGCTTCAAAGCATCATGGCTCAAATCCCCAAAGAAGGATACATAACTGCGTTCACTGACGATAGAAGGATAAAGAGGATCTTTGTCCGAAACGGTATCCAATTCACCCAAAAACGAAACATCATTTACCGCCCACACAATTTCTACAGTAGGGAATTTTTCTTGCTCAAGGCGTGTCTTAATAAAGGTAAAGATTAATGTTGTGTTTGCCGTTGTCATCGCCTAGCTCCGTCCGTTGTTGATAGGGTTATTATGCCTTGAACGTATATGTGACAAGGGCAGAAAGAGAAGAAGCGCGAGTCTGTGGTAGACATGATTGACAGTAGCACGGGTGAGCCACCAGCCTTGTCGCTGGTGGAATGAAGATACAAGCAGCGTTAGAAAAAAGAACGTGACCTTCGCACGTTTAAGTCACCGTTGCCGGGGCCGACAATTAAGCTGCCAGCGAATCTACAGCGCTTAAGTGTTGCGCGTCACTATGTTGCGTGGCCAGAGGCTTGATCTGTGACAGTGATGGCTCTATTTTGCTGGGATGAATCCCTGTGAAGAGATAGAAACGAAGTAAGATAGCGTCCGTGGGGCCATTATTAATGGCATCGCTAAAGGTGGAACGTTTAATCCCCAGCATCTCTGCGCCAATGGTCTGATTCATTTTAATCTTTTTCGCTTTGCAATCACGAAGGAACGCCGTCCATTCGTTACAGAATGCCCTCTGCCTTGCTAGTCGTTGTCGTTTAATGTCTACCATTGAATGTACATATCCTTAAAAATTTTCATCTTTACTATAACCAATACGGCCATGGCGCACTACCGATTTTACCCAAAGCGCAGCCAAGTCCACCAGCGACACAACGATACACAAGTAAGCAATATCGCCGATGGACGGCCTTAACAATCAGGCTGCCTGTTCGGCGAACGCTTGAATGATGTTGTTTACCTGTTGGTGGGCCTCATCCACACTGCCTGCACTGATAGCCTCGTTAATCCCTGCCTCGCGTATCTGGGCGATTTCATTGGCAATCCGATCACATAGGACATTGATGTCCATCAGTAACGCCGCAGTGTACTGCTTAACCGCTTCAAGCTCATTAGATGTCAGGTCGCGGCCTTTAGTGCGACGTATACGCATGACACCTTTAGGCTTAACAACCGTGAAGGTTACGCCTTTAACGACGGCACGCAATACATCTTCGTGCGTGCGCGAACTGCCACCGAAAAAGCGTTGGCTTGATTTCAACACCCCAGTATGAGAGAGCTGGCCAGTAAAACTCACGCTAACTTTACCATTGACGTCGCTCCATGACGGCTGACTAGACGGCATAAAAGCGCCCTCTAATTTTGCATGGACAAATAAGTCTATTAGGTTGAAGTTTTTCATACGCGCCTCGTCAAATGTTGATAGGTTCATTATGACAGCAGGTGCAATAGTGCAAGGGGGCAAACGCGCAGCAGCTAATGTCGCTGGTGGAATTAGGTCTATCGCAGAAACAACGGTTCAGGCAGGGAGGGGAGCCCCACCCAAACCGTATAAAGGTAAGCGTGTCAGATGTCGAGAAGTAGACGCACCTCGGTCGCTGAGATTTGGACGCGAAAGTTGTCTGACTCCTTTTTGTGTTTTGCAAATAACGCTAACCAAGACACCGGCATATCCACGCCAAAATCATCCCCACCAAAAACGGCGCTCGCCATGCCATGCGCATCGTCGTCACTAGTAGGGTCCATATCTTCTAGGTACTCAACACAGTTTTTGAAGGTGCCGTCCTTTCTACTGCCTGTGACCGCGCAAAAGTAAGCCCCATGGTCATTACTGAAAGAAAAAGTCTCTAACTGGTTTTCCTGACAAAATGAAAGTAGTGCCGCCGCTTGTTTATGAGTGATTTCTGCAATAGACATAAATATTCCCCTTGTTTTGATACACTTAACGTATCACTGGGATGCATAAAGCAAGGGCTACAATATTGTCTCTGGGAGAGGTGCGATTGAATAAGAAAAAAAGGGCATTGAGGTTAGTGTTAGCCGAAGCAGGAGAGCATGTCGCCAAGGAAGCGATAGAAATTACAGGAAGGTCTATCACAGACTTGCCTGAATACTTCTTATCTGTCTCCATTGCCCGGTATGTCCACCAGCACTTCAAGACGCTTACCTTTTCTATGGAAGACACGATTGATAGCATCTGTGAATCATCGGGAATAGATGCCTTACAAATCTCCCGGCCCGGACGTGTAGATATAGCCGTAAGGTCGAAGCGCACTGGAAATGTAAGACATGTTATCGAGCTAAAGCGGAGTTATAACTGGGAAGGTCATATCGCTGACATAGTACGATTAGCGGAATTATCGCTGGCTGCACACGCTGGGCACGCGCTGGAGAGGAACTTTATGGTTATGCTCGCCGCTGCCTCAGAAAGTGCGTCAGAGACCCGCTGGAATCGAATAACCGAATACATCAGTGATATTTTCGGCGATAGCATTGCGCTAACTTGTACGCCCATTATTTTTGAAAAAGGTATGAATAGCACCCGAATGGGCAAGACATACGGTAAACCACTTATGGGTGAAGTATGGGAAGTGGGGTATGTCGGGTAGGGTAACCACCTGCTCCCGTAGACATCTCATAAAATGACTAACAGGGCGCGGGTGGCGTTATCTATGCCGCTAACGCATCCATGATGGATCGCGCTTTTTCTTTGACCCGTCTAACACTGTTTTCTGCTACCTGAGTCTGACCTGTTTCAACAATCAAGACGCCATGCTGTGACAGTGTTCTGGCCGTATCTGTAACAAGTGCATCCACCTCATTCCTTAATCGTGCAAAACCAGCAAACATCAATCCATTAATCTTAGCGGTGCTTACGTGAGGCACAACACTCATGTTACTAGGCTTGTAATTATTCATGCCGTCACTTTTATCTTCGATACAAATGAAAGCGCCATTTTCAATGGCTTCAATGGCAAGGCGTGCATCCTCTTGAGATAAACGGCGATTTGCTATCGATTTCAAGATATCATCGGACAGTCTACCGTAGAACGCCATGGAATGCGTGTCGCTGAACGCGAAGGAAAAACAGATATCTGACGTAGGCAGACCTCTCTCTTCAAGATATATCGTAAAGTATACGTTAAGCAGGTTTTTCATAAATAAAACTCGTGAGCAGATATAGCTTTATTATGCCAAGAGTTTCCATCAAGCAAGCCTTAAAGAAGTCTTCATAGACCGTCCATGGTAGAAACTATGAAAGACTAAAAATACAGTGGCGCAAAGGCTCACTCTGTGGGCCTTGCAATAAAACGCTCCCACGTTTTGCGCTTTAAGTCCTCTATGTCGTCTACCGAAGAAAAGGTCCATTCTTCTTCCCAGTCTCCAAAAAATACGAACGCTTCACCACTACCATCCGGTTCAAGGTGAACCGTGGCAGTAATGTGGTGCATTTCAATATCATGCTCGGGGCACTGGCATTCATCATGCGTGCGGGTAGCGACAGTTACGAAAGACATGGCTTTGTCACATCGCCTTTTCACGTTGTACTTTGATAGACTTCATAATGGGCAATACTGCCCGATTTAGATATTGGTACACAATAATCACGCAGGCTAAAATTGCTAACGCATTGAGGTATTGGGAATCAAGAACATAGGCAATAATAAAATACCAAGAAACAACAATCCCACCTGCAACGAGTAACGCTGAAATAAGTGGATTTGACATTAATAGTCGAGCTGATGATGTGGCTATACGCTGGAGCATATTACCCTCTTCGAGTTTTCATGAATGTACCTATAGCCTAATCATACATTTCGATAAGTATGTGAATTAAGGGGCCGATTTTGTGTCTTTGGTGGACAACGCAGGTGGACAGCTCAATAATCAGGCGGCTTCAGCCTATTCATCAAGAGCGTCAGCGATAGACTCAACGGCACGCATCAATGATTTGCCGTCAGCGTATTCTACCGAATCGATACCGGCCACTTTAATTTGAATACACTCATCACGTAATTGCTGTGAAATCATTAACGCCTCAGTTGCTAGACTTTGCCTCAGGTTAGTGAGTGCATAAAGCTCTTTTTCCGTTAGCGCTATCGTCTTTGATAGTTCAAAAGACATCCCGCGAGTGTCATGTTTAGGCCACTTGTCAGAGTATTTGATTGCAATGGTTACGCCACGAACCTTGATTGCCCTAATAGCATCTAATCTCACATCGATGCTACTAAGCAAACGATTGGCAGCCTCTTCGAGCATAATAGAAGAGAAATGGCCGTAAAAGGCAACACCACCACCAATCCCACCCTCATTGATTGAATAAGCAGGCTCTTCGCTAGGTAAGCGAAACTGACGTAAACGGTGAGCTAAGAAAGCCTCAATAAGTGATGGGGTTTGCATGGTTGCTGTCTCCTTCAATTCATACTCTTAATATGCCATGGGTATCAATATCGCAAGGAGGAAAGGGCAGACACAACGTGTCCACCAGCGACATGATAGGCAGAGCTATCGTTTGGAGCTAAATCTTATGGCGTTACGTTGGGATGCTTTCATGCATGCTTGTTCATACCCAGTTTCATGGATGTGCAAACACTCATCAAGGACGCTTTGAGACGTATCTTTGATGTACACGAGAAGATTATCAATCAGCTTCTCTACGGCACTCATCTCTTTTCCGTTTAAATCAGTAAGGCCTGTGACATGGAGCTCCATTAGTTCTGATAGAGGGGTGTCAGGCTTAACCGATTGTACCACCTCAATTCTAAAACCCTTCCAAATGGCATTACGTGCGTTAAAAGCTGCATCATCATCAAGCAGGACATTAACAGCTTCCATCAATGCGATACGCATGAATTTCCCGAAAAAAGCCAGCCCAGTATCAAGGCCATGGAGGTTAACGCGATATTTATCGCAGGGCAGCATGATGGCATTGCCTTTGGTGAGACGGAGCTGTATGTAATTATCAAGAATGGGGGATACGCTTGCTGACATAAAGGTCGCCTTGATTGTTTTCAATAGCGACCATTATGCCAATAAGACTTACGATGCAAGGTAGGAAACTGACGTCTATCGTAGCCTAAGGAATGTAAATAGTAGGGATTGAGCCGACATCAGGTAAATATTACCTCGTATCATAAGAAAGGATTAAAACCTTCATCGCGGTACAACTGATATTCTATCAAGCTAAGGAATAGACCGGCAGACGTCATAACCCAAGCGAAGAATAAAAGAAAAAGACGAACGTTCTCGTCGGCTAACAACCCAAATTGAGCACTGAAAGGTAAAAGCGCCTGCGCAAGAGGACCAAGAGAAAGCAGCACAAAAATAGCAATGAAACGATAAATTTGCATAAAAAATCCTATTCGTTTGAGCGGAGAATATGAGTGTAATGCCACAACAGACGCAGTGGCCGTCATTAAGGTAATAACTTTGTGATGTTATCGGTGAACTACTGTAGTGCCTGATACCGTACCTAACTTGCCATTTGGCAAAGTTTCACCTTGTAGAGGTAACTCGACCCTCCCGACCCCTGCTAGATTGCAGGGGTTTTTTAATGCCTTTAAGGCAGGAAAGGGGTGACCGCCCGGAGGCGGCCTAGCGCTGCGTAGGAGGACAACGAATTAGGTCTATAATTGATGGGGTAATCATGACATGGTTATCAACTGGGCAACCCATCAACACGCTTCCCCCATAGACAATCCACCTTCAGTGGCATTGGCCAGTCGCATTGACGAAGCTCAATGCTCCGGCGCATCCTGCGACGAAGAAAGAATAATGAAAGAAAAAATACAGGTCTCAAAGCGTTATTCAGAAGGCTATCTATCAGAGACCTGATACTATTTTTTATGAAATTATTCAGGCCAGAACCTGCACCTACCAACAAATAGGCGAATAATTCGGAACATGGGGGGAACGCCACGCGAATGTGTCATGTCAACGAGCAGGTTTTCTCATATGGTGAAAACAACTCAAGCGTTAGCGTGTCCACCAGCGAAGAACATCGAATTTAAGGTAAAAAAAGCGCTCTAAAGTGAGCGCTAAGGGTAAGTCAAATTTAAAATTGGTGGGAACTATTCACCAATGAAGAAAGCATAGCAGCAGGCTTTTACAATCGTATGAATTAAGACCCTCAAATTACGGCCTTAACAAATTGTCGGAAAGGTTAAGCTGCCTGACGATTAAATGTCGCACCTTGAACCATCTTCAGCATGAAACGTTGTCTTTCATCCAATACACGCTCCTGTTCTGCACGCGTTTTTGCTGCATTAAAGCGTTTAGTTAGACGGTTGAATTCACTGACAGTACCTACATCAAAGAAGCGACCTCGATACATGCTGCTCAATGTTTGCATGTTCACCATGGCCTGTCCTGCAAGTGGTTTCTTACCTTCAAAACAACGACTGTAGTTCATAGTTCGTTACCTCACATCATTACATGCACTAGTATCGGCGCTATGCCGAATTACTAAAGTCTGGTTGATGTAGGTATTATTTCACTCATTGCGATTCAGCAAGTAGGTAAGGCGCTTCCGCAGTAGACGAACAATAGTGAGATTAAGGTAAGAGTCTGGGTTCGATGTCCAGTGGAGATTCTTCGATAGAAGCAAGCAAGGTTTTCATACGCGGGTGGGCTGGGTTAATCAAATAATTGTATTCACGAGGAACAATGACACTGGGCACACGAAGAGCTAAAGACGGCGCTTGTTCTAACCACTGGTCTCCAATTGCCGCTGTCTCTGGTGGAGCTGGATACTCTTTCCAGTTATCAGGCAATTCAGACAGTGCCAACACATCCTCTTCCATCAAAGACACCGTGAACAAAGTGTATTGGTCCAAGATAGTGTCATCTCGCAAATGAACCAGAAGCTCTAAAATGGAAAGAGACTGTGAGCCCCCGGTATACACACAACGTTTTCCTTTGCTGTTCCATCGTCCACCAAAGAGCTTGCTGCCTTCGCCATCAAAGGCCGACGACGCGAACCGTTTCTTGACGATACGATAGGCAAGCAAGTCACTCATGAAAAGACGCCATGCTCAAGCCGTCCAATGAGATCAAGTACTTCAGTAGTGCCTGCATAGGTTTCAGCCATCATAATAGGCGTATGGCCGTTTAACCCACGAGCAGGGGTTTTAAGCCACGTCAATGCTTTGTCTTTATCGCCTGCAAAAAGCTCTGTGGCCGCATTGATAAGCTGGGCGACACGATAAAGCTTGTCACTCTCATCGACCTTAAGATACTTAGTTTGGGCTCGTCGCCTTAAAGTAGGCATTGAAATGCCAAGCGCACTGGCCAATTGAGGGTTTGACATATTAGCGTACTGCGCCACACGCGAATATGCTGTGTAGGGTAATCCTCGCTCGATGGCCTGCTGAAGACGATTGCCTCGCTGGGGCACACCTGTTTCATCCCAAATAGAACGACGTTTTGGCTTAGACGGCGCGAACGACAACATAAATCACCTCAAATGATATGGTTAGCCTGTATCATTTGATAATAACACACTCGCGCAAAAGCTACTAATTCATATGCAAGAGCAAAGCAGGAATGGATGTCTACGGTTGAACCATGACTGGTAGCTGGGGGAAAGGAGCAAAGGGCCGCTAAGCCCTTTAATTTAACTCAAGCACACCAACTAATGCACCCGACCAATTAACCTCACCTTCAAGTGCGTTCACATCATCGCTTTTCACTGTAGCGGTGAAATGAGATATCGCCTCAACGCCTGATATGACATCAAACAAAGCAGGCTCTGAAAAAGTGACCGGCGCTTGCTCACCACGACGTGATATAACCACTTCACTGCCGTTCGGTAACGCTATGGGCATAAATGAAATACCAACTTGTTTACCGGTGCCACCGACGCAGCGCCAAGAAATACCGAAGTCATAATGCAAATCTTCACCGCGAGACGCCGTAAGTTAGATGGCGCTTGGGGTTTCAAGTACCTCGCAGTACTCACCAAATGAGATGTTAATAGGGATAGATATATTGTTTTTCGCTTGAACAAACGCTGATGGTGACAGCGTAAATGCCACCACAGCGCTAAGTCTAAAGCAATCAAGAAAAGTCAAAAATAGAGCCTGTTAATGGAATTACATTATTTCTGGACCTCCACCACCCACATTAGAGCCGTCTGGCAACATTACAAAAACCTCAGCAATATTGAATGAGTTGAAGGCTGTCGTTGGTGGACCCAGCGTTTCGATGTCGTTGACAAGATGCGCAGTAAAATCGACTACAACGGTCTGCTCACCTGTGCCCGGAGGTGCAATGCTAAGGGGGCTTTCATCCATGATATTTTCAGGAGCTAACGCTGCACCACGAGCGGTAAACACAACTGAGCCATTAGAGTTAAATAGCGGAGGAATACCGATACCGATGTTGTCATCAATATAGGCAAAATTACAATCTAGGGTGACACTAAAATCTATGGAACGGCTTTCACCAATTAAAGAGTTTGTGAAGTCTAGAGCGATCGGGACGTCAGACACACTACAAATTGTTGAGAAGCTTGTCTCAACAGGAAATGAAGCTGCACTTTCAGCCATTGAGGAAAGCGATGTCGCTGATAGAGCTATCGCCAATAAAGTTGATTTAATTTTCATAGTTTTTCCTATGTTGTAGTTAAGTAGCTCATCTTTGAGCCGGATTTAAAAAATTAGCTATCACATGAAAGCTTTGTTTTTGTGTATACCGCAGACACGGAAAGCAGGGTATTGCAAATAACCTCACCATCACGAAGCACGCTCGCCGAATACTCGCCAATAGGAAGCGATTTAACGAAAAAGCCAACCTTGTCGAAAAAGGCAAAAGTTCTCCCTTCCACGTTTAACACATCTCCTTTTTGTCCGTCTGAGAACGTAAAGTTGGCACCCGGAGAAGTGAATTCAGCACGAACCTTGTAGGCCCCAATTCTCCCCGATGAAAACGTCGCTGACGGCGCAGCCAAAGAAGAAGCAATGTCACGGGAAGACATCGAGAACGTGGTGTCTCTGTATGTGGGAAGACTAAGTGCTGTGCTATGTCCATCATCGACACTGAACTTTTGAAAATGACCACTGATATCAATATCGCCACCTTGCGCCTCAACAATGCCGATAGACTGAGCTCGGCTGCGTATCGCTGACCAGTTGTTGCCATCAAAGATAAGACTACCGTTGACATCGATAGCGTGTTCGCCGCGCTTCGTGTTATATCGTGCGTTTACCTGCATTGAGGGCGTAGCGGCTGATGCCTGAAGCAGGCCGCCTTGCTCACGAGAATGTGATGCGTTGTAGAGCATCTGTATATCATCGTAACTATGTGCAGCGCTTATATAACCTCGTACATCGTTATCTGAGACCGATAGCGATGCGTTGCCTAAGCCATTCAAGGCGAAACTTAGAGTAAGAAAAAAGCTGGTCTCAATCTCACTGCGCTGGATATTGCCAGATAAAGAAACGCCATTATTGAAGGTGGTGAAAACAGAGCCTGAATAGATATCCCTATCCTGACGCCTAACGTAGCTTCCAGAAAAGCTCACGTTCCCAAGGCGGTAACTTGCACGCACGGTTGAGAAAGTTCTATCAGAGAAGTTATCTAATACGTTATCGTCTATGTAAGACGCCGAAAAACGAAAGTGCTTGTAGGAATAGTTATAGCCTATATCCAATTGAGACCCGGTATCGGATTGTGATAAACCGCTAACGAATGCACCGTAAAGCGTACTTATTCCACCGTAGACGCCAGCTATATAATTATTTTGAGTACCAAGGAAAGAGGTGTTCATCCAGATGTTATCAGTGATGCCATACTCAACATTTGCGGCAAGGCCGTAGTCGTAGCGAAAAGGGCCACGGTTAAATTGTCCGATCGCCACATTAATGTTGGTATCCCCTCTTGGGAGCGCCTGAGTGTCGAAGTAGAATTGATAGTAGTCAGCCGTTTCAGAATTCTTCCTGACTTCGATATCCATATATCCACTACCGAAAATGTCTTCTATAGCGAACTGACCTGCGCCCTGAAACCCTTTGTAGATGGTTCTGCCATTAGCAATGATTTCCAATTCGGTGTGGCTTTCAATATCGATGGATAAATCATGAGATAGCCCATAGATATCATTTAAACGGGGATCGGTAGTGAAGTACCCAATACCTGCCAAGCCATAGTTGCCGCCCCAAGCGAGCCGTGAGGTATTAATATCCCCCACGACGATTTCATATTCATCAACGATGTTCTCGTGAATAAATTGAATGTTTTGCAGCTCGCTACCACGTCCTTCGTAGTAATCAGTACGGGCGTTTAATGTGCCCCAAGGGGTAGAAAGGTTGTTGTCTAGAAAAAGGGAACGTCTATCGTCTAACCTGCCACGATAATTGACCCAATAGGCCCATGTCTGTTCAGAGGCACCTGAAAGGCTCACTGAATTAGACATCAACGAAACGCGACTGTCATTCGACTGAAAACTGGAGAAAGGATAAATCTGAACGTTAATGCCGTTCTTCTGCACTTCAGAAAAGTCCTCTAGAGCAATACATTCACCACACTGAGGGATAGTTTTACTTGCAACCTGAGTCGTCAAACCCAGCCTCTCAAAGATAGGGATGGGGATATAATTTTTGCCTTCAAACTCATAAATGAAGCCGGATACTTTTTTGTTATCAAGCAGCAGCTCACCGAAGAACGCAGAGGCGTCAACCGGAGAAGAGAGCAGTAAGGAGCTTGAAAGTAGGGCGCAAGAGAGAAGGCGAAGCATGGCATTTAGTTACCTTTGACGCCTATTTTAAAATTGTAGCCGTCACCGATTTTAACAATGACGTAGTTTTTGTCGGCCTCATCTGGCTCTGTCATAAACGCAACGTTTATTGCTTGCTTTTCACCCGGCCCTAACTTCTCAATGACAGGTGGATAAACCATTACGTTGTCGTTATCGGAGTAAGAAGTTACGAAGGTAGCTTTATCAGATGTATTTTCAACATAGATAACGCTAGGAACGCCGACGCCCACATTCGATAGGTTCATTGGGTAAGCCCTAATCCCCCCAGCCAATGCTGCACTGGAAAGCGTGGCCGCTAATATCGCTGTAGAAAGAAGTAGATTCTTAAACATACATATCCATAACACCAATTAAGATGGGAAAAGGATAAAGTAAGTCTTATTTGTCAAATGTGTATTAAGGGCCTAATTTTTCGGGTTTAACGAAAAAGGGCCGATGTCTTTGATGGAAAGGAAGAAGGCATAAAAAACCGCTCTCTGGCAAGAGCGGCTAAAACAAGGAAACACTCACAATCCAATAGCATACAGGGAAACCGCAAACCTTGGATGTAGGTATAATAACGCGAGCACACGGTGAGAAATGACAATAAGGCCCCTATTTTGAGGCCTTAATTATCTCTGCAATGCTGACAGCATATGTCTTATGCAACTAGTGCAACGTGGTAGACGGTGATGGCAGCTCGGCTATAACAGCCTTTACCATAAATGACGTGTCTGACGAAGTGGCCATGCGCACTTCACGAATCAAGCTTCTCACTTTACGACGACGCTTAGCGCGATCCTGACGTAAATATCTGCCACTCATGGCAGAGGCATGGCGCATTACAAAGTTAACATTAATAGCGAGTTTCTTATTGTCGATGTATTCATTTAATGTCATTAGACTTATCTTCTCCTACTGGTTAACAAGGTGATACGTGTAGTACACATGTGAGCCATTTCGACGAACCACGCGAACAGCACGGGTGCTACCCATTTCTTTTAAAGCTTCGTAGTATTTAGTGGTTATCTGATTATGTGTGCCGTACATGACGCTCTCTCTGTATCAATCGATAGGTCTATACTCTCACTTAATGTGATAACGCAACCGCAACAGCTAACACTGCGTGTGTCTCCGATAGATATGTATTACCTAACTGAGCAATGTCACTGGTGGAAATACTAAGTGATGAGAAGGGGAGAGAAGAAGGTTCAATAATGCCGGTAATTAATGGCCTTATCTTGCTTTAACACTCGCACTAATCACTATGATAGACATTCATTCATTGAACGAGGTCGCTTATGGACATCAATATTTCGCTATTCTGGGAAAAGCTTATCAACGCAATGCAGCCTGAAGGCAGTATTGGCGAACTATTCATGGAAGTATGGTCAGACTGTGAAACGGGAGGCGCAGAATACATTTATCACGCCTTAGCCAACAAAGTGCCGATTTTGTACGACGATTCCAAGCCCGACTCTTTTCTCAGTCGAAACGAAATGATGAATGCTCGTATGCAAGCGATCATAAGCGAAGTGATATGCGAGCCAAATGAAGTGGACATGGATGGGTTAGCTATGCAGCTCAACCATAAAATGAGGTTGCTGGTAGAAGAGGGGAAAGGAGAGCTCAATCTTTTCAGCGACTATCTGTTCATTGGCCAATGCGTAGACTGGTGTGTACCAATTGAGTATCTGACAGCGATGATGTGTTACTTATCTCTGGGAGACACGGTTAAAGCCGAGGCCATTCTTCAAGCCTACAAGGATGACCCAGCATTTGAGACGGCAACTAAACTATATAAAAAGCAAAAAAGGGCGCGAACGCCCTAAGCAATAGCTACAGTGTGAGCCGTTTCGCAATTTCAACTAATAACACGGCTTTAGGGTAGCGGCTGGCTGGCCATGGGTCGATTAAATCCTTTTCAAAAATGGAATGTATTGGCCAACAATAAAAGTCAGCTCTTCCGTATCGGCGACGTTGAAAAGTGACTTCGTTGTAGATATCCGTTGCCTGTTCTTTGATAGTCACAGGTAGCGCGTCAAAAACTTTGGCCGCAGAACGCTTTTCACAACCATACTGCGCAAAAGCATCTTTCCAAAGCCCAACAATAGCTTCTCTGTGGTTAACTGGTGTGCAAGATGCAAAATCCATATTGACCTCTTTTTGAGTTTTTAACATTGTCTGAATCCCTTATACATGAAATGTCAGTAAGGGCCATGGCGCACCATGCTCAGGTGTAATAAATCGATGACCTAAGCCTGATAGCAACTCTAGTCCAGCTTCAGTAACCTCTTTATAACTGAAGCTACCTTCGTTTATCAATCGCTTAATATGGTCTTTATCACCGAAATAAGCATCTGCGGCCCCCGGACACTCAGGTTTCGCTATCGCCCAAAGTGAGCCATTTTCGTCACTGTAGATATCCCAGTTCGCATCACCGATAAAGGCTAGCTTAAGAGACGCGAGACGTTTACGTGCAGCATGTTCCATGGTCCTCTTTCCCCTAATACTGTCGATGGAATTAAGATCTCATAAAAATCGGCAGCGCAAGGGATGAAAAACGGTCAACCGTAGAAAGTAAAGAATGTCCGTAGGCAAGCTATGTCCATCACAGAATTAGGTGCATCACGCCAATTATTCGTATCTACAATATGAATACGCCTCAACAAGCGAGGCGTAAGGGGAAAAAAGATTGTTTAGAAGCCGTCTGGAACTTTCAGAAGACAACTAACCTATCGTGAGTAATTCGTCACTTTCCTGTTCAATGATAGTAGGACGGCTATGGCCAGTCTCTTCAAGTAAGGTTTCTAGCTTTACACGGTAATACTGCGTAGCAAGGAGCTGGCCTGTCGCCACTAAATCCTCTTTCTTTTCGCGAAGACGCTTTTCGTCATCGCGCATATCCATAATTAACCCACGTAACTGTTCTTTCATAGCTGTATCCTTGTGTGAAGAAAAAGGGGCCTAAGCAACTTTCAGGTGTAATAATGAGTTTTGCTCGTCAATGAGCGCTTTTTTGACATCTGCAATGTCACCGTCTATTGAAGAAAAAGGAATAGAGCAACCCAACATGTGAAACCCATATATGCCAACACTTACTTTAGGCATGCGTACTTTTACCGCATCGATATCACTTGCAAAGAGTGACATGAGATTGTTCTGTTCAGCGTACACATATGCAAAAGCCGTTAGTGGTTCATTGTGCATAAACTGAGTTTCGGTATTTCGGCGCAGGTTATATAAGACCATCATCGCTCCCTCGTAATTACTTCATTTCCAATTACTGTAATGCAGATTGAGAGGGCGCAAGGGGAATAAGGACGTGAATTAGTGTCGCTGGTGGACTCATGAGGGGGAAGTAGCAGACAATTAAAGGTCCAAACAATCTCGCCTGTTTTGCCTGGGTCCACATGGGTCATGTAAGGTTCGTCGTGCTCCATACCGGGAAATTTCAGCATCAACTCCGCATGCTTTGCATTCTCAGCTTGTGTACCAATTACAAACTCATGCAACAACTTGCCGGTGTTCTTGACCCGGAAGCGAATGGTCTCGCCCTGCTTGACTTCCAGCTTGCCAGGCTGGAATCGCATGTCGTCACCCATGCTGACGTCGACAGTTCGGATCACATTCGCAGCATCACCCGCAACGCCCCAATCAGTTTGTTCTTTCACCACTGGTGCGTTACTGCCTTTCTTGTCGCCATGGGCAAGAGCAATATTATTCACTCCCCCTATTAACGCAGCACAGGCCAATACAAGTCCTGAAAATTTAAACATTTACATTCCTTTACTTAACAGCCAATCAATGACCTGAATGACCCGTGGGTTTGCGCACCTGCAATTCAATGTGAGGCTGGTTTTTCTGCGCCAACTTCATGCTCGGCTGCCCTGCGTTGCCGCTGCGTTTGGGTTTGGCCAGTTCACCGGTGAACTCATATGCAACCGTACCTTCAGGGTGCTTGTACCAACCCGGGTCTGAATAATCGCCCGGCTTTTGGTCCTTGCGTACTTTCAGCATGCTGAACATGCCACCCATTTCCACAGATCCAAAAGGCCCCTCACCGGTCATCATCGGAATGGTGTTGTCGGGCAGCGGCATTTGCATTTCCGCCATGTCGGCCATGCCACGTTCACCCATCGCCATGTAATCCGGAATCAGGTTGGTGATTTTTTTGGTCATGCCGCGGTGGTCCACGCCGATCATGGTGGGCACATCGTGGCCCATGGCATTCATGGTGTGATGGCTTTTGTGGCAATGAAATGCCCAATCGCCTTCTTCATTGGCAATGAACTCCATTTGCCGCATCTGTCCCACGGCAATGTCCACAGTCACTTCAGGCCAGCGTGAGTTCTTCGGTGTTGGGCCGCCGTCGGTGCCTGTTACCTCAAATTCATGGCCGTGAATGTGAATGGGGTGATTGGTCATGGTCAGGTTACCCACACGAATTCGCACCCGGTCATTTTTGCGGGCCACCAAAGGCGAAATACCCGGGAACAGGCGACTGTTCCACGTCCACAAATTGAAATCCAGCATGGTCATGATTTTCGGTGTGTAAGCACCAGGATCAATGTCATAAGCATTCAGCAGGAAGCAGTAATCGCGGTCCACTTCGCTGATTAGCGGGTTCTTGTTTTTGGGGTGTGTAACCCAAAAGCCCATCATGCCCATGGCCATCTGCACCATTTCATCCGCATGGGGGTGGTACATGAAGGTGCCGGGCCTTCGGGCCTCAAATTCATACACAAAGGTTTTGCCAGCAGGAATACCGGGCTGGTTCAAACCGGTTACGCCATCCATGCCGTTGGGCAAGCGCTGGCCGTGCCAGTGAATACTGGTGTGCTCAGGCAATTTGTTGGTCACAAAAATCCGCACCCGGTCGCCTTCTACCACTTCAATGGTGGGGCCAGGGCTTTGCCCGTTGTAGCCCCACAAATGCGCTGTCATGCCCGGTGCCATTTCCCGCAACACAGGTTCGGCCACCAGGTGAAATTCCTTCACGCCATTGTTCATGCGCCAGGGCAATGTCCAGCCGTTCAAGGTCACCACCGGGTTGTAGGGTCGCCCGGTGTTGGGCACCAGGGGGGGCATTGTGTCGGGCGATGTTTGCAATACAGGTTCGGGCAAGGCGCTCATGGCGACTTTGCTGACGCTGGCCGCTGCCACTGCGCCACCGGTCAAGGCGGCTGCTTTAAAAAACTCTCGTCTGGAAGTCATGTTGAAGATCCTTTCATTTAGTGGCCACCGCCAGCGTCGCCGCCAGCACTGGCTGCTGCGCCACTGACCGACACCATCATGGGCTTGCCCACCACAGTGGCCTGCAAAGCGGCGTCAGCCCGCCAGAAATCGGCTTGGGCGTTGATGGCTTGAACCACCACATTCACTTGGTCGCGGCTGTCGGCCAACAGTTCGAAAACCCCGATGAACATGCCGTTGTAACGCAGCAAATTTTCATCGGCGATGGTTTGCCGCAGCGGAATGATTTCATCGCGATAATGGCGCGCAATGTCATAGGTGGTGCGGTAGGCGGAATAACTTTCCCGCAGGGTGGATTGTGCGCTACGCAACGTTGCTTCAAGCCGGTTGGCAGCAGCCAGTGTGTTGGCATTGAATGTGTCGCGCTTCATGCCACCCCAATCAAAAATCGGCAAGGCCAATTCAAGCTCATACCCTTTTTTGTTGTTGCGCTCGCCAGTGTCGTTCTCAAAAATTGTGTCGTAACGAATGCCCGCTTCAATGTCCAGAAAACTGGCCACATTGCCCAAGCCTTGTGCCTTTGCACTGCTGTCAAAGCCCTGCTTGGCCATTCGGACATCCAATCGATCTTCAGCGCGCTTGGCCACTTCTGAAGGTGCTTTGGGCGCTTCAGGCAAATCGGGCAGGCGCTCAGGCAGCTTCAGTTGTGCAGCTTGCTCGGTGTTCAAGCCCAACATGCGCACCAGTGCTTCGCGGGTGGCCGTGGCCTTGTGCCTTGTGGCAGCTAAATTAAGCGCTGCATCGGCATAAAAGCTTTGCTGGCGTGCACGCTGCAGGCGTGTGAAGTTGCCCACTTCCTGCATGCGGCGGGCCAGTTCAGCACTGGTTTGCGCGCTTTCAAACACTTGCTGGGCATAGGTGTGCGCCTGCTGGGCTGCCACTGCCTCCACCCAGGCTTGGCGTACCTGCGTCACTTGATCAACCACACTACTGGTTAATTGCAACTGCGCGCGGTCAATCTGTGTGCGGGCAATGCCTTGTCGCGCAGGCAGGCTGAGCAAATCGAGTAAACCGAAACTCAGCAAACGCCCCAGCTCCAGTTCATCCTTGATGCGCACGCGTTCAAATGTAAACACCGGGTTGTGAATGCGACCACTTTGTGCGGCTTGCGCAGCTTGAGCCCAGTTCTCGGCCAACACGGCTTGAAACTGTGGGCTGTGGGTCAGCATCAGCTCTACAGCGGCGGGTTGGCTTAGCGGCTCTTTCAGTATTTCGCCGGCCTTGGAGGCCATGGCCTGCCTTTGTTCATCAGTTTGAACAAGACTCAGCTTGCCGTTGGTGAAACCAGTCAATTCCTGATTGGTTTGGTTCACTGATTCATTGATGTTCACCGATGCACAACCCGCGAGCACCAGCACTGCCAGCGCAACGACGGTTTTTTTCAGCAAATGGGGGGTGTTCATTGCTCACCCCCATGATTGTGCGTCCTGGGTTTGACAGTCTCCTTGGCGCTTGTCGGTTGCTCCTTGGCTTTGTTTTCATAGGGCTCTCGCGCATACACGCGCCAGCCGCCAATTTCTTCAACCAGTTCATTGGCTTTGGGCCAGTTTTGTATCTCAGAATCGGAATACGCTTGGTAGCCTTCGAATGCCGACTGATATTCAAGAACTTGCACAGCTGGTTCAGCATGCGCTGGCAAAGCCAACGCCGACAACAGCAGTACGAATGGGTAATGGGAAGTCATACATCCTCGCAATTGTTCAATACACAGGGCATGCACGGGCTTTACCCACGCAGTGCCCACGAATCAAATTGCGAGTGTTTTCGGTGGCCGATCTATTCGACGCGTGTCGGCAGAATGGGGAATCTGGGGGGCAGACAGCGGGTGCAATGTGTCGTGCTGGATCGCGCCGAAACTGGCTTGTGCCACGGGCAGCAGCACTACCGCACAGGTGGGTGCGCAGTTGCAGCAACCGTGCAACGATTTCATCAATTTTTTGGAGTCATCAGAATTTGCATGATCATGCGAGTCCATCTCATGCATGCTGTGATCCATGCTGCGATGATCCATGTTGCTATGGTCCATGATCTGGACTGAACCAGGTCCATCACCATTCAAGTGGCATGCAAACATGCTCGCCTGCGCCATGCCTTGGACAGGCAACGCAAGCAACATTATCCACATGAGAAAGGTTCGTACCACTTTTGTCATAGACCGCAACATAGCATTAGTCCTCAGACTCGGCAAGTTGGGGAAAGTTGCAATGCCTGTCCATGATAATCACACCAACGCACCCTGCAGCCCGAGCTGTTCCACCAACAATGCACGCACTACCTTGGCTTGTAGATCAGCAGGTTCGTTCAGCCCCATCCTGTCCAAAAAGGGTTGGGCCGATGCAGGTGGCTTTGCGGCGAACATTGCTTTCAACAACAGCTTCCATTTGGGTGTTTTGTTGGCTATGGCCTTGACGGCTTTCAAGGCTTTGGCCAATTCCCATTCCACATCCGTGAAATCGCAACCCAGCGGGAAAGCTGGCAATACACCCTCTCTGGTCAAGGAATCGAGTCGCTTGGCGAGATTTTTCGGGGTGTTGTGCATGAAACTCTCTGGTATCTCGTAAGTCTCCTCGATTTTTCCCGCCAGCTTGGCTTGCTTCAACAGGTCCGCCTGAAACCGGGAGTCGGCGATATTGATCAATTCCCTGGCCACGTCAGCATCTGACTTGCCTCTCAGGTCGGCGACTCCATATTCAGTCACAACAATGTCCCGCAGGTGGCGCGGAATCGTGCAGTGCCCATAGCTGAACACAATGTTGCTGGTGGCTTTACCGCCCTGTTCATTTTCCCGGACTGCGCGAATCATCAAAATACTTCGCCCCGTGGGCAGCTTGTGTGCCATCGACACAAAGTTGTATTGACCGCCAACGCCTGAGATGACGCGGCCATCGTCCAGTCCATCAGACACCACCGCGCCACTCAGTGTGGCCATGATGCCGGTGTTCACAAATCTCGCATGCGCTCGCTGTGCGCTGTACAGGGCATGGTTCAGATCCAGTTGATTCACATGCTCCACACCCAGCATGTGAATTGAATTACGCTGCAGTTCAGGCATGTTCTTCAGCGCCTCATACATGGCATTGGGCCCGAGGAAAAACCCGGCATGAAGCACGGTGCCGTTGACCAAGACCTTGCCCAGGCCACTGGCCACCAATGCTACACGGGTGGCCTTGTCCGCAAGATTGGCCAATACGCGCTGCCCGTTTGGCAATACCAGGTGTACACCCTGCAGCAACACACCTTCCTTGAACAGGCCGTGTCGCTTGAACACATCAAAATCGTGCGGTGTAATTTCACGCACACCCAACTCAGCCAGATCATCCAGTACAGATTCATGCACTTGTTCCGGTCTGCATTTGCCTTGGTTAATCAGGCGCTGCAAGGCCCAATGGTCATACACTTGCCGGTTCAACACACCGGCACGCATCAAATGCAGAAAGCCATCCACAAACATTTCAGTGGCACCATATAAACCCGCCTCAAACGGCTGGTCGCCACCAATTTTGGTCATCAGGTTTACAGTAGACTCAGGACGGTGCAGGGCCTGCAGTACCTTGGTGTAGTTTGTATTGTCGGTCTGGCGAAGTATCAATGCATGCACCACAGCATCACCCAAAGCGCCAATTCCCACTTGCAAAGTACCGCCGTCTTTCACCAAGGCGCTTGCATAAAAACCCAAGGCATAGTCCGCAACATCAACCGGTAATTTTGGCGTAGAGAATAGGGTTGTGAAGTACGCAGGATTGTCGACTACAAAATCAAATTCCTCGCGGGCCACTTGGGCGCTGTGCCCCATGAAAGGCAGCCGCTGATTCACCACGCCAACCACCAGATGCGGTCGATCGCTTTCACGCAGCATGCGAACCAGCTCGATTGAGGTGTCAGGATTACAGCTCAGTGAATAGTGGGTGGCCGTGCCCTCATCTGGCCTGCACACGGCTTGCATCGCCAGGTTGCAGCCCATGTCAAAGATATCGCGTGCAGCCGTGGTGTAGTTGGTGCTGACATAGTTCTGCTGCGCAGCCAAGTTACCCATGCGGCTTCCCGGTTTGAAAAAAAACTCTTGCACCTTCACATTCGGAGGCAGTTTGCCTTGTGTGGCGTCAACGGCGTATCGCAGGTCAGGGCAGTCGCCCCATACCCGTTCAACAAAAGGCTTCAGAAACGCAGCTTCCAGCGCAGAACCTGCAACAGGTTTCTCCAGAGACAGCGCAGTCAGTATCGTCAACTGAATTGAAGGGTCTTCCTGCGCGCGCACATACAGGGCATTGATCAGTTCTGGCGGTTTGCCCAACCCCAAGGGCAAACCCACCCTGATCTGATTACCCAGACGCTGAAGAATAAGCTCCACACACTGTTCAACAGTGTTCAGGATTTCAGGTGCGGTCCTTGATTTTGATTGCATCAGAAAGGCGAGCCAGATGGTTGAACTAATGCATTCAGCTTACCACTTAACTCATGGAGGAATTTCGATACACCAGGAGACAATATGTGCACCACCACAGCCACCACAGCCGCACACGGGGACCATTCAAGCCAGCATTCGCCATCGTCCACGGGTGCGTCCATGACACAACCGCCAATCAATGCCAGTCAAGCCGAGTGGCTGGCTTACGCCGCTTCAGTTGGAGAACAATACGGCATTCCGGGCGAGGTCATTACCTCACTGATCAAAAGCAAAGGTACTCCGAATTTTGGCGGGAGTATTTCCAGCAGCGATGGATCGGGTGAGCAGTTGTATGGCCCCATGCTGGTTCACGGCGGACTGCTTGAGGGCGGGGTGTTTGCAGGCCCTGGTGGACATGGCCTTTACAACGACGATGGGCGCCCCTTGAGCGCGGTTGATTTGAAAAACAATCCGGCTGCAGGCATACGCGCTGGAGTTCAACACCTGAAACAACTTGTAGACATGTACGACGGTGATCTACAAATGGCCATCAATCACTATGAAACCGGCAACCCTGACAACAGTGATCACCTACACGGCGAATTGGCTGAACAATGCACTGATGACTCACACAGCCATGGTCATGGTACGACATCATCGCCTCAACCTTCGCCTGCACCTGTCACTGCACCTGCCACCTCAGCACGCCGCACTAGCACGCCAGCCAGCGAAGAAGGCCATGCCAGTCACAGCGCAGGCTCCCCGCTTCCCTACACTGGCAGTTCAACAGGCCCACTGACTGGCGACATCGACCCGGGGGAAGGCAGCAGCCACCCCAACGATCATGTCGGCGACGCGAGTCATGGCCATGGTTTTCTATTGAATGCCGACGCGCACAATGCAGCCATGGCAACCATGTTCGGGCGACCGGCTGGGGAAACGATTGATTACCTTGTCAAAACACTCGATTCAATTGGCGGCTACAACAAAGGCCAGAATGAAGAGCAAAAACTGAAAGGAGCCTACCTGATTGCGAATTTGGTGATGAAACACAATATGGCACCGCCAAGGCTGTTTGCCAACGAGACCGAGGCGGGCGTTTTTTACGGCCAGGCCAAATTAATGGCCATGGACAATGACGCAGACGGCCTACGTGATTTGATCGAATCCAGAGGGGGCAGTACGTTTGGGCTCGGTGATGCAGAACTGATCAATGTCTGGGGCACCAATGAGCACAACAATCTTCACGCCATCATGTTCGGCAACCGGGAACTGGCAAACGCCGTGCACATGACCTCACTGAACGACAATGATGGCCATGAGAAAGACGGAATGAATCCCGGCCTTTCCGGTGGCTACAACAACAAGGGCGAATACCCGCAGTGGGGTTGGTTCGAAGGATTACAACAAATATCGACCTGGTTCCCGCAGCTCAAGCCCGCCCAACAAGCGCAAGCTGCCTGAAATCAGGCAGCCACTTTCATGTTGGCAGCAATCGCCCCTGCGGCCATGGCTGCGGGTGATTGATCGAGATAAGCCTGTGCCAGTTCAGTAGAACCCTCCTTGGCCGGGTCGTACCACGGGCTAAAGTAGGGCAACTGTTGCAAGACCAGCCACAACGGATTGGGCAGCAGTTCCTTGCGCGAAGCCTTGAACCATTCAACCCACATCCAGGGCTTGTACACCGCAGGTTTTTTCTTGGCGAAGCGAGGGTCCTGTCCGGCAATATTGGCGGCACCGTCCACCCACAAACCGATGATCATTGGCACCACAATCGCAGCCAGGTAATAGCGCGACAAATAATCGCCACCCAGGTGCTTGTACAAGTCAAAGGCAACACTGCGGTGCTCTACTTCCTCAGCGCCATGCCAGCGGATCAGATCCAGCATCACCTGGTCTGCGTTGATCTCATCCCACTTTTTATTTTCAAGCGCATACATGCCCAGCACACAGGTCATGTGCTCAATGGTTGCTACCAGTCCAAGGCGTGCCAGTAACCAGCGACGTTCAAGAAGCGCAGGCACTTTCTTGCCAAACGGTTTGTCGTCGAGCACCACATCAAACAGCCATTTCATCAGTTTCTGGTTGCGCTCGGTTTTAATGCCACGCGCTGCCAAATACTCTTCAGTGGCTGAACTGTGACCACGTGCATGCATGGCCTCCTGTTTGATAAAACCCCGCACGTCTTCTTTCAGTTTCTCATCAGTCACGAACGGCAAGGCTTTGTTGTACAAGCGACAGAACCAGAACTCACCCGCTGGCAATATCAGGTTGATTTCGTTGATAAAGTAACTGGAGAAGGGCTCATTGGGCAGCCAGTCAATCGGCGTTTCCGACCAATCAAATTTCACGTTTCGCTGCTTCAGCACAGTGTCGGTGCTGGATGCAGGGCGGGCAGGCTTTTTGCGGGCAGTGGTGGTCGCGGTCATGATCGGTCTCCGGCATTTTGTCGAGAATGACATTCTTCGATGTCATGGTTTGATCATAACCGGGAAGTTGCAGCGCCGATAGTGGAATTGCTCTACCGCAGTGCGGCAAATCATGCGGTTAAATTTCCGCATGATTTGCAGAAAGTAAATGCCAATCAGCCGGTCGAATCCTTGATGGTGGTTGATTTGCCATTGGTTTTTACCGAATCAATGCCGTTGTCGCATGCAGCCTCGCTGGCGTACATCTGACTGGAACCGATCACCTGATGATTGGCGGCTTTCAAGTTGAAGTGGTGCTTGCCATTGGCGGCCACTTTTTTCTCGTAGCGTGCTGCCTCTCCACAATTCTTTTGAACCGATTCAATGCCGTTTTCAGCGGCTGCCTTGGTTTTGTAAAGCTCACTGGTCAAAATGGTTTCGTGATTTCCCGCCTTCAGTACAAACCGAAACTGCCCATCGCTGCTTTTGCTCAATTCGAAATAACCTGCCATCTCCAACTCCTTTGCATGAATTATTGGTGAATGCTGTGGGATAACCCGTTTTGGTTATATCACAGGTCGACTAAAGTTCAATGCATGAAGCAAAAGCGGCAACCAGTTACCCGGTTGCCTCTGCTCAGAAAGTTCAAAGGCAAGAAATTACTCTTTAAATGCCACTTGATCCGCGTTAAAACCACCGCCCAACGCGCGAATCATGGCAAGGCTGGCGCCTTGCTGGCTCTGCCATGCTGCAGCCCAGCTAAGTTGGGCATTCAACAAGTTGCGCTGTGCATCCAGCAGCTCAAGTTGATTGGCCACGCCATTGTCCACCCGCAATTGCGCCAGGCGAACCACCTGGGTCAAGGTCTGAACTTGCTCTTGACGGGCCTGTAAACGCTCACGCGCCTCACGCTGCGCTACGATGGCATCGTAAATTTCCTGGAAGGCCGTACGAATACTGGCTTCGTATTGCAACACGGCCTGATTGCGGCGTGCCACAGCGGCGTCTCGTTCATCAAACAAACGACCTGCCTGAAAAATTGGCTGTGTAATTTGGGTCTGAAAACTCCAGATTCGGGCTGGGCCACTGAACAGGTCGCTTAAATCGGTGCTCTCTCGTCCACCAAAAGCACTCAAACCAATGGTCGGAAAAAACGCCTTGCGTGCGGCTTCCAGATTGGCCTCGCCAGCAAGTAACTGTTGTTCAGCTGCGGCCAGATCCGGGCGGCGCAGTAACAGTTCGGAAGGTGTGTCTTCCGGCAGGATGAACAACTTGGTCAACTGCAGGTTGTCAACTTCAAGAGGTGGTAGTTGCGGTGAATTACCCCCCACAATTACCGCCAGTGCATTCTGCGCACGGGACAGTTGTTCGCGCGTGTCAGGCAACTGTGCACGCACTGCCAACAATTCCGCTTCGGTTTGGCGCAACTGGAGTTCGTTGCTCAAGCCAACATCGGCGCGCTGCTTGGCCAGCTTGTAAGCTGCGTCACGACTTTCCAGGGTTTGTTCCAGCACTTTCACCTGCAAGCCCAACACGCGAACCTGGGTGTACAACGAAGCCGCCGTGGCCGCTACGCTCAGGCGCACTCCACGCACGTTATAGCCCTGCTGCATGAAGCCGGCGCGGGCAGCATCTTCCAGTGCACCAATTCGACCCCACAAGTCAAGCTCCCAAGTCGCGCCAATGCCCAGCTGCTGGTTTTCATACACATTTTGCCCACCAAACACCGGCACGTTGCCAGCCTGTGACGGGCGATTGCGACCGGTGGTGAACTGACCAAAGATTGAAGGCCACTGCTGCGACTTGGCAATGCCAAGCACCGCACCTGCTTCATTCAATCGCTCATTGGCCAAACGAACATCGGTGTTGTTCTGCAACGCCTGCTCAACCACCTGGTTCAGCGCCGGATCGCCGAGCAACAGCCACCACGCCTCATTTTGAACCTGCTTCATGCCCACGCCTTTTGCGTTTTCAGGCACTTCAACTTGCATGGCTTGCTCTGGCTTGCCATTGAACCTGTCCAGCAAAGGGATGCTGGATGCGCAACCGGTCAGGGCCAGAGTCAAACCCAAGGCGATTGCGGTTTTCGGCAGGGCTTTAAACATGCTCGCCCCCTTTGTTTGTTGATTGTTGATTGGATGAATCATTTGCTTCCTCTTCATCACCATGGTGTCGTCCACCTTTTTCACTGCGATCGATCAAGCGGTAAAACAGGGGCACAAAGAAAATGGCCAGCAATGTGGCGGCGGTCATGCCACCCATTACACCGGTACCTACAGCGGCGCGTGCACCTGCACCAGCACCACTGGAGAACGCCAACGGAACAACGCCCAGAATAAACGCAAACGAGGTCATCAAAATGGGACGGAACCGCAAACGGGCCGCTTCCAGAGAAGCGTCAAGGGCGCTCATACCTTCTTCACGCTTCAGCACCGCGAATTCCACGATCAAAATCGCATTCTTCGCAGCCAGACCTAGTAACGTCACCAGACCAATCTGGAAATACACGTCATTGGTCATGTCGCGCATCCACACCGCAAGCAGCGCGCCGAACAAGCCAAACGGCATGGCCAGCAGCACCGAAAACGGAAGGGTCCACTTTTCATACTGGGCAGCCAGAATCAGGAACACCATCAGCGCACCCAAGACCAGCGCAAAGCTGGAAGAACCTTCAGAACGCTTTTCCTGAAACGAGGCACCAGAAAAGTCGTAGCTGAAATCATCCGGCAACACCTCGGCTGCAATGTCCTCAATGGCCTGAATGGCTTCGCCTGAACTGATGCCTGGTGCACCACTGCCCAACAGCTTTACAGCAGGTAGATTGTTAAAACGCTCCAAAGTTTCCGGCCCTTGTGAAAACTCCACTTTGGCAAAGGCCGAAATCGGGATCATTTCGCCAGTGTTCGAGCGCACATACATGTTGCCAATGTCAGTCGGGCTTTTGCGATATTGCGCATCCGCCGACATCAACACCTGCCAGGTACGACCGAATTTGTTGAAGTCGTTCACATAGTAGGTACCCATGCTGGCCGCAAGGGTGTCGAACACTTCATTCACGTTCACGCCCATTGCGCGGGCACGTTCGCGGTCCACATCCACATATAGCTGAGGCGTGCCGGGGCGCCACAATGTTTGTACTCCAGCCAGGCGCGGGTCTGCATTGGCTTTGGCCATGAAGGCGTTCATCACCTTGGCCAGCTCGGCTGGGCCGCCTTCGCCACGGTTTTGAATATAGAACTCAAAGCCACCGGCATTGCCCAAACCGAAGATGGGTGGTGGTGCAAAAGCCAGCACCAACCCTTCCTGAATGCCCGCAGTCCGGCCAAACAACTCGCCCACCAAATCAGTGGTCACAGCCTCGCGGTCGTCCCAATGGCGCTGGGTTACGAACATGGTGGCCGCGTTGTTTTTGAAACTGCCGCCCAGGACGTCAAAGCCTGTAAACGCCACGGAATACTCGTTGGCGGGGTTGGCGGCCACTGCATCCACCACCTCGGCAACCACTTTGTCGGTGCGCTGAAGTGTTGCGCCATCGGGCAAAAATACGGCCGCAATAAAATAGCCCTGGTCTTCATCAGGAACCAATGAACCCGGTGTGGCCTTGAACAAACCAGCAGTGACCACCAGCATCACCAGAAACAAACCAATACCAATGGCTGGACGCATGCTGATGAATTTCACGCCACCCACGTACTTGGTCGTTACCCGCGCAAACCAGTTATTGAATGCGGTGAAAAACTTGCCTGGTTTTTTGTGCTCGTGCTTGAGCAGCAGCACACAAAGGGCCGGGGTCAATGTCAACGCGACAATGCCGGATACGATCACAGCAATGGCGATGGTGATGGCGAACTGACGATACAGTTCACCGGTCAAGCCGCCCAGGAAACCGATTGGAATGAACACCGCTGAAAGTACCAGCACGATTGCAATCACCGGGCCGGTTACTTCCTGCATGGCTTTGATCGCCGCCTTGCGCGCGCCCAAGCCCTCTTCATGCATGATCCGTTCTACGTTTTCCAACACCACAATGGCGTCGTCCACCACAATACCGATGGCCAGCACCATGCCGAACAATGTCAACGTGTTGATGGAATAACCCAGCAAATAAAGCCCTGCAAATGCGCCCAGCAATGAAACAGGCACGGCCACAATCGGAATCAAGGTGGCGCGCCAGTTCTGCAAGAATACATACACCACGATGAACACAAGTATCATCGCCTCGACCAGCGTTTTCACCACTTCACGAATGGACACCTCCGCGAATCGCGTGGTGTCATAAGGCACTGCGTAATCAAGACCTTCCGGAAAGTCCGCAGCAATTTCATCCACCGTGTTTTTTACATTCTGAGCCACGTCGAGCGCGTTGGCACCCGGCTGCAGGAATACTTCTACCAGCGTGGCTGGCTTGCCATTGATACGACCTGTGAAGTCGTAGTCCTTCGAGCCCAACTCGACACGGGCCACGTCTTTCAGTCGAAGTGAGGAGCCGTCCGGATTCACGCGAATCAGGATATTCTCAAACTCCTCAGGTTCACTCAGACGACCTTGGGCAGTCACGGTGTAAACCAGTTCCTGGCCATTGTTGTTGGGTGCTTGCCCCACCTTGCCCGCCGCGAACTGTGCGTTTTGCTCATTCAACGCGGCAGCAATGTCACCCGCAGTCAGTTTTAACTGGGCCATGCGATCGGGCTTGATCCAGATGCGCATGGCATAATCTTTCGCACCGAAAATCTGCACGTTGGTGGTGCCGGGAATCCGCTTGATGCGGTCGAGCACGTTCAAGGTCACATAATTCGAGGTGTAGAAGTCGTCAAACCGACCGTCTTCAGAATAGAACGCCAACACCTGAAGGAACGACGAAGAACCCTTGTTCACAGTCACACCCTGCCTGCGTACTTCCTGCGGCAAAATGTTTTCAACCTGTTTCACACGGTTATTCACGTTCAGCGCGGCCTGGTCCGGGTCAGTGCCAATTTCGAACGTCACCATGATTTCAACCACGCCACTGCTGGCCGAAGTTGAACTCATGTACATCATGTCTTCCACCCCGTTGATCGCATTCTCAATGGGTGCAGCCACAGTGCTGGCAATCACCTCAGCGGAAGCACCGGGGTATACGGCACGAACCTGAACCACCGGCGGCGCAATTTCAGGGTACTGCGCAATCGGCAAACCACGCATGGCGGCCAAGCCGGCCAGCATGATGAAAATCGACAACACGGCCGCAAACACAGGCCTGTCGATAAAAAATTTCGAAAACATGTTTTACCCCTTATTGCTTCTGCTCAGTGGCTGGCGCGGCTTTAGCCGGCGCTGCTGCTTCAGGCTGGTTGTTGGCACCAGCGATCACGGGTTGTACTGGGGTTCCCGGGGGCGCTTTCATGAATCCGTCGGTGATCACTTTGTCGCCTGCCACCAAACCGTCAGTCACCACCCATTGGTCGTCTTTCCACTGCGCAACCTGAACAGGTCGGGGTGCCACCGTGTTTTCGGGGCTGACAGTCATCACGACCTTGCCACCTTCCGGATTTTCAAGAACAGCGCGCTGTGGCAACAACACGGCATCCTTTTGTACCGCACCGCTAACGCGGACCCGCACAAACTGCCCAGGGCTAAGCACTTCTTTGTCATTGACCAGCACGGCTCGGGCATCCACTGTTCCCGTGGCCGGGTTCACGCGCACATCCTGAAAGCCCAGCTTGGCTTTAAAACCCATGGGCTTGCCGTCGGCACCCAGTACTTCGACCACCAAATCGCCCCCGGGCATTGAGACGGCACCGCTGGCCACGCCTTTGCGCAACTGCTCATGGTCTTTTTCCGGAATACCGAAGTTCACATACACCTGATCAATCTGGGTGACAGTGGTCAACAACTCGGAAGGGCCAGATACAAAACTGCCCTCTGAATACAGGGAGCGGCTTGCAAATCCGTTCACCGGCGATTCAACTTTGGCGTAATCAAGGTTCAGGCGTGCAGTGCGAACAGCCGCACTAGCCACTTGCAAATCTGCTTTGGCGACTTCAAACGCGGATTGGGCACCATCCAGCTCTGACTGCGAAACCGCCTTGCTCTCAGCAAGTGGCATCACGCGCTTGTAATCACGCTCAGCCTGCGCAGCACGAACCTTGGCGGCATTTTCATCAGCCAAAGCGCGGGCCAACGCGGTTTGGTACGGTGCGTTGTCCAGGCTGTACAAAGATTGGCCTTTCTTCACACGACCGCCTTCTTCGAACAGTCGGCGTTCGATAATACCGGCCACACGGGCGCGAATTTCAACCTCGCGCAGTCCCGCAATTTGGGCTGGGTATTCGTAGGTTAATTCCAGTTGTTCTGTTTTCACTTCAACCACCGGAACTGGTGCGGCTTGACCGGCACCGGGACCTCCGGGGGCTTGGGCGTCTGCGCCCTGACCACAACCCAGCAACAAAACGCTGGACAAAACGGTCACCAGCAGCGAAGGCAGAAGGGTGGCTCCTGCAAATGCGCGACTGTAAGGGGAAGCTTGAGTTTGCTTTGAATTCAATGAGTTGCTGTGCATGATATGTGCCCTGTTATATCCTTGTGGGAATTTTTCGGGTTGATTTACTGACCGAGAAGTCAGATAATACATACATACACGAGTGTATGTAAATATTTTTTTCAAATTTTGGTGACAACAATTGTGGTAAGAAAAACGAAGGAAGAAGCGCAGGAAACACGCAATCTGATTCTGGACACGGCAGAGACCGTTTTCTCAGAAAAAGGAGTGTCACGAACCACGCTGAACGATATAGCCAAGGCAGCCGATCTGACACGGGGCGCCATCTATTGGCATTTCAAGAACAAGGCCGACCTGTTTGACGCCATGTTACAGCGCGTCATATTACCAATGGATGAATTCATCGCCACACCCGACCTGCCCCCCGAGCAGCAACCCCTGGCCTACCTCAGAATTCGATCCATGCATGTGGTTCGCACCTTGGCGGAAAACCCACAGATTCAACGGGTTTTCGACATCGTGATGCACAAAACAGAGATGGTTGATGACATGTTGCCCATCCGCGACATGCACCTCGAAACGATTCAAGGTTGCCTGCAGACCATTGAAACTGATTTCCAGGCGGCCATTGACAAGGGTGAATTACCCGCCAGCACCAATGCCCGACGGGCGGCGATTGGTCTTCATTCACTGATTGACGGCCTGTTCGCGAACTACGTGCTGAGCCCGGAATTGTTCGACCTGATGGAACAGGCCGAATTCACGATCGACAACTACCTGCACGGACTGGTCAACCGCAAATAGTTCAGACCCTGCCCGTGACCGGAATGCCCGCACCATTGATGTCGCGGGCGGCATCTGACAACAAAAATGCAATGACGCCCGCCAATGATTCAGGGGTGACCCAATCTGCGGGGTCCGACTCAGGCATGGCAGCCCGATTGGCTGGTGTGTCCAGAATACTGGGCAACACTGCGTTGGCGCGAATTCCCAAATGTTTGTTTTCCGCCGCCAATGCCTCGGTCAAACGCAACACACCCGACTTGGCAGCCGCATAAGCACCCATGCCCTCGACCGCTTTGCCGGCCGCAGCCGCGCCAATGTTCACAATCACGCCACCTTGCTGGTCCTGGAACTGGGGCAATATGGCCTGGCACATGTTCACTGTGGTTTGCACATTCATGGCGTACTGGGCGTTCCAGGTGTCCAGGCTGCTCTCTGCCTGCCGTTCCCATGCAAAACCACCGGCGATATTGACCACTGCGTCAATCTGGCCGAAATATTCCCAGGCCTGATTCACCACTTCCTGAGCATGCTCGGGCAGGGTCAGGTCTACATTGCCAATCGACACCGCATCCGTTTCGCCGTCCCAATCTGGTTGATTCAGATCGATCAACAACAGGCGATATCCCAAACCACCCAAATGCACGGCCACCGCCTGCCCCAGATTGCCCGCTGCACCGGTGATGATCGCCACTGGACTGCTGTTCATAAGAAATATCTCCTGCCATGAAGTTGAATTTTTGACTATTCTGACATGAGCCCACCTGTTTCATGCCCCCGCCCGCTTTGAATACCCCCTTTAAGGGCAACGCATTGGTGCAATGTTGAACAGGTACCAAGCTGCCGTTCACAAGACATACCCGCAAATTGTTGGAGCATGTCATGTGGAACGGTCTGTTTTTTGGTTTGGTCAGTCTCTTCACCCCCCAGGCCAGTCTGCCCGACACGGCGGCCATGGAGGCCGAAATCCACCAGTTCGCCCAAGTGTATTCCATCGACACCGGCCGGATCCATGTACGCAAAAGCACCATGAACAATCCGTCACCGTTTCTGACGAACAGCGGAGTCAAAGCCTGTGTGTTGCATGTGAACCAGCATGCCGATGCAAAGCGCGTGTGGTCGCATTTTCTCGACACTGGCCACGAGGGTTCAGAATCCGCATTCCTTGCATTCACTTCTGCCCACGAACTGACCCACTGCCTGATGTCGGAAAAGGGAAAACGCGTTGCCGCCAGGCAGGCGCTGCAGCAGCATTTGGGTGTTCAATTCAAGAACAATATGCATTTCGAAGAGACACTGGCCGATTTGGTCGGCTTGGCCTATGTTCAAAAAGTGGCCCCTGAGTATTACGACGTGGTCTTCAAACGCGTGAAATCCATTCGAACCGACTTCTCCAACCGTGACCCTGAACACGACAGCTCTCAGGCACTACAGGCCCACACCATTGCTTTTGCCGCCCAGCTGTTTGCAAAACCACAGAATGTTCGACTTGCCGACGCCAGCGTGCGCTAAAAATCTCCTGTGAATTGTGTTTTGCAAGGGCACGACCCAAAAAAGCGTGCTTAAATTCAAACGACCGTTTGAATAAACTTTGCACGCACAATTTACAGGTGAATCTCTTGAACAGCTTTCAGTCCGTTTTCCGCCCAAATCTATTTGCAGGCCAAACCGTGCTGGTCACTGGCGGCGGCTCGGGCATTGGTCGCTGCACCGCACATGAACTGGCCAGCCTGGGTGCCGACCTTGCACTGGTCGGTCGCAAAATGGAAAAACTCGAAACCGTCAAAGCGGAGATCGAGCAAACCTGTTCCGTCAAAATTTCACTGCACAGCTGCGACATTCGCGAAGAAGACCGAGTCAGGGAAACCGTGGCCGATGTGCTGGCCGCACACGGCAAAATCAACCACCTCATTAACAATGCGGGTGGCCAGTTTCCTTCCCCTTTGAACATGATCAGCGGCAAAGGCTTCGAGACCGTGGTGCGCAACAACCTCACCGGCGGCTTTCTGATGGCCCGTGAAGTATTCAACCAATACATGATGTTGCATTTGGGCGAGGCAGACATGTCCATTACCAACATCATCGCCGACATGTGGAATGGCATGCCGGGCATGGGCCACTCCGGCGCCGCACGCGCGGGCATGCTGAACTTTTCGGAAACGGCATCCAATGAATGGGCACCCGTGCGAGTGAACGCGGTAGCTCCCGGCTTCATCGCATCAAGCGGCATGGACACTTACCCCGAACCCATGAAGCAAACCATCATGCAACTGGACAAAACCATACCCCTGCAACGACTGGGTTTGGAAGCAGAGGTGTCTGGTGCTCTGGTATTCCTGTGCAGCCCTGCTGCCTCATTCATTTCAGGATCCTGTATTCGAATCGACGGTGCAGCGCCCAATGCGCGCCGCATCTGGCAAGTCGGCACAGGCAAAGCCAATCCGGCGTTTAACAGCTTTCATCTGGGCGGCGTACCGGAAGTCATTCAACGCCGCGATGCTGCACGTGCGGCTGCAAAAAGTAAATAAGAACTCAAGCAGGCACGCGGCTTGACTTGATCAAGCCTCGCGTTCAAAATCAAACAAACGTTTGATTTTTTAACCGACATTTAAAGCCCACACAATGCCTATTCTAGAAAGCGCTGTAGCCGCCACTTCCAGTGAATTTGAACTGAACAAAGCCAATATGGAAGCGGCCCTGAATGAGCTAAGGGCACTGGAAAAGCGCACACGCGACGCATCGGCCAAAGCAGCACCTTCATTTGCCAAGCGCGGCCAACTTTTGCCCCGCGACCGTGTAGCCCTGCTCCTCGATGCAGGCTCCCCCTTCCTTGAACTCAGCACGCTGGCTGGTTACATGCAAGACGGGCAGAAGGCTGACAAAAGCATTCCGGGCGGCGGCATTATTGCCGGTTTGGGTTATGTATCAAACACCTTGTGCATGGTGGTGGCCAGCGACTCCGGCATTGAAGCCGGAGCACTCCAAGCCATGGGCATCGAGAAAATGCAACGCGCGCAAGACATCGCGCTTGAAAACAAACTGCCCTTCATCAATCTGGGCGAATCAGCGGGCGCAAACCTTCTGAAGTACAAAGTCGAACACTTCATACTGGGCGGTGGCAACTTCTACCGCCTTGCCAAGCTTAGCGCTGCTGGTTTGCCCGTGGTCAATGTGCTCCACGGCTCATCCACCGCAGGCGGGGCTTATATTCCAGGTTTGAGCGACGTGGTGATCATGGTTCGCGAACGGGCCCGCGCGTTTCTCGCCGGTCCACCCTTGTTGAAAGCCGCCACGGGTGAAATTGCAACCGATGAAGAACTGGGTGGTGCCGACATGCACTGCTCAATTTCCGGGCTGGGCGATTACATCGCCGATGATGACCGGCATGCCATTGCACTGGCCCGTGAAGTGATGGCTAAAATCGACTGGAACAACAGCAACCGCAGTGTGTTGCCTGCGATGAACGAAAACGCGCCTGCACCTCGCTACCCCTCGGAAGAATTGCTGGGGGTGATGCCTGCCGACATCAAAACCCCGGTGAACATGCGCGAGGTAATCGCCCGCATCGTCGATGACTCGGATTTCCTTGAATTCAAGGCGGGTTACGGCTCAGCCACACTGTGTGGCTATGCAAAACTGATGGGTGTCAGCATTGGCATTATCAGCAATCTGGGGCCGATCGACACAGCGGGTGCAACCAAGGCCACCCACTTCATACAAAGCTGCTGCCAGACCAAAACACCGATCATCTATCTGCAAAACACGACCGGCTACATGGTCGGCAAAGAGGCCGAGCAGGGCGGCATCATCAAGCACGGCTCAAAAATGATACAGGCCGTCAGCAACGCCACCGTCCCGCAAATCACAGTGTTGTGCGGTGCCAGCTTTGGCGCTGGCAACTATGGCATGTGTGGTCGCGCATTTGGCCCCCGCTTTGTATTCGCCTGGCCCAACAGCAAAACTGCGGTGATGGGTGCCGAACAAGCTGCCGGCACTATGGCCACCGTGATGCAGGCCAGCGCAGCCCGCAAAGGCATGGAAGTGCCCGAGTTCATGCTGGAAAACATGAAGAAACAAATTGTTGACACATTCGAGTCGCAAACCAGCGCGTTCTACACCAGCGGCTTGTTGCTGGACGACGGTGTAATCGACCCGCGCGACACCCGGCAGGTTTTGGCGCTTGCGCTAACTGCCTGCCTTCAACAAGAACGTAGCGTGCAAACCATGCAGTTTGGGGTGGCGCGGCCATAACGGCTTAATTTGTCACGTTTTGCAAGTGAGGCGGTAACTTCAATGGCAGAGCTGCCCCACTGTCCATTTTGGTCCGCAGCTCCGCCTTTTCAAATTTCTCAGTCAGCTTTTGAACCGCATTTTCAGCATTAAAACTAAAGCGTTTCAATACCGCAGTATCCCCATTAAGGTTATGCAGGAGATTCTCCTTCATATAACCCAGCGTCAGTTTTGCAACCTTTTCTGTTTTTATCAAATCAATCTGGTTGTACATTTTTTGATCGTTCAGCAAATAACGAATCGATGCTTTCAGATTCGAGTAACCGCAATTGCCGTCTTTCTGGGACCGCTGGTAAATCGGCTGATGGTCAGTAGGGCCCGGCCTACAACCAACACGTTGTCCAAACTCGTGATAAAACTGCTCGATGTTCGCTCGCATCTGTCGATTTGGATCAACACGAGTTGTTGCGACTGCGCATCCATTGTGCGTTGTGGCTGCGTCGAGTGTGTACATCAACGTTTTGCACAAAAAATTATGACTAAATCCTTTTTTCTGCCCTATAGGCAAATTCCATTTGGATACTGCTGATTCAATTTTTGGTCGCTGGCCCGGCTTCAAACGCTGGCCAAACTGTTGCGGGTGCGACCCGCTTCCCGCACCCCGGTTTACCATGTGCAAATTCACGGTGTCGTCCCAGTTCTTCTCAACCACCATGTAGGTGGCATGGCCCGCACTTTTTGATACGCCACTACCGAGAGAATAAAAAGTCAGTGGTATTAGGATTTTGCCGCTAGGCGGCAGTTGCTCAACAGCTGCAAGACATTCTTTCGCGGCATTCGACACTGCCCTGGGCGTACCTGCCTGATTCACCAGCAGTTCATGTCTGCTGATCTTCGACATCAAATTCGCGCTATTCTTCAGAATGTCAGAGACGGTTCTCATCGCCGCGCGAGTGCGATCACTTGCACTTTTGCCACATCACTTCGCTCGCAATCGCTGACAATGCTGTCAAGCAACTCAATTTCATTGGCCAGAATATCGACGGAAAAGTCTTTGAAAGGCGCCAAAAACTCGGTTTTTCCTTCTGAAGGCGAGGGACGAAAATTTGGACTCGCTTTGGCTGCATCGTTACGCAGTCCGCAAAAATGCTCAATGAAACTCAGGTTCACCTTGCCACTTTCAGAGCAAATTGATCGACTCACAACGGATTTCAAGCGCTCGACCGACTCCATGCTCCTCAAGGCTTCCAATTGCTTCGTAACAGCATTCGGCGCAGTGGAATCCAGTTTTTTCAACACCATGGTTTGATCGACCGGACTGGGCTTCAGATTTTTCAATATGCCTGGAATGGCATTTTGTCTAGTCTGCACAGTTGAAGGCGCTTGCCCGAAACATGCAACCACTTTGGAAAAGTTACCGGACACCGTCGACTTCAACTGACTCGCCAGGTTCTTCACGGTCACTGCGCACTTACTCAAACCCGCTTTGGCTACAGACGCAATTTTATGCAGCCTGCCTGGGTCAACATGGCTGGCTTCAGGCTGTGCTGAACGAATCTGGTCTGGCATGGGGGTCACACTCCAAAATCAAATTGACTGTCAAGTTGAGTTAATTCATTGCATTTAAAAGTTCCGATTTTCAAAAGCTGATGCTATTATTTCGAACAAACGTTTGATTTGTTTTCAGGAGAGTTGAGTGAGACTGACCCAAGAGCACAAAGAACTGCAACGCACAATCGAGCGTTTTGTAGAAAATGAAATCAACCCACATGTGGCCACCTGGGAAAAGGAGCAAATGTTCCCTGCCCACGCGCTATTCAAGAAGATGGGTGACTTGGGTCTATTGGGCCTGACCAAACCGGAAGAGTTTGGCGGCATGGGTTTGGACTACAGCTATTCCGTCGTTGCGGCGCAGGCTTTGGGAAAAATCCATTGTGGGGGCGTACCCATGGCAATCGGCGTTCAGACCGATATGGCTACACCCGCTTTGGCGCGGTTCGGCAGCGACGAACTGCGCCGTGAATTTCTGGCACCTGCGGTAGCAGGCGACATGGTGGCCTGTATCGGCGTGTCTGAACCTGGTGCTGGGTCAGATGTTGCAGGTGTCAAAACCACCGCCAGAAAAGACGGAAGCGACTATGTCATCAACGGCAGCAAAATGTGGATTACCAACAGTCTGCAAGCCGACTGGATCTGCCTGCTGGCCAACACCAGCGAAGGCAAACCCCACCAGAACAAATCGCTGATCATCGTGCCGATGAAAACCCCTGGCATCACGATCGAAAAGAAGATTCACAAAATCGGCATGTGGGCTTCCGACACCGGCCTGATCCACTTTGACAATGTGCGCGTGCCTCAGCGCAATTTGATTGGCATGGAAGGCGCAGGCTTCATGTACCAGATGATCCAGTTTCAAGAGGAACGCCTGTGGGGCGCGGCCAACAGCATCGAAGGCATGATGCATGTGCTGAACGAAACCATCAATTACACACGCCAGCGCAACCTGTTTGGCAGCACGGTGCTGGATCAACAGGTGGTGCATTTCACCCTGGCTGAATTGAAAACAGAAATTGAAGCGCTGCGTGCTTTGGTGTGGCAAGCCACTGAAGAATACGTGGCTGGCGGCGAGGTCACGGAACTGGCCAGCATGTGCAAATAAAAAACCCGTCTCTAGTGGACGGGCTTTAATAATTTATGACGTTGTGCAGGCTCGATTAAAAGTCACACTCATAAACTTTAGACCAATCAACAGAAGTTAAAGCCCCCTGCATTACTGGAATACCGTCGACAGTAATGTCAGATTTAGGCCCTTGCCCCCATCGGCCGTAAATCTTATTTGCCTGCTCTGGTACATTAGCTAAACCTTGAATGCGCATTTCAACATTTCCATTGCCAAGGTGGTTAGTGACATATCCATACATCGTGCCAGTGGTCTCATTACGGGTACAACTACCCCCTAAGCAATATGGATAGCTTACCGTGCCATCAAAACAAATTCGTGTTCCAGTTGGGATATTTGCTACATAAGACCGCTTTTTCTGCGCTATCAGTCTCTGCTTTTCAATTCTAGCTTGCCTTTCAGCTGCACGAGTTTGGTGCTCTTTACGTGCTTTTTCTCTCATTGAAGCAGCTTCAGCATCGGTAATGGCATTGTACGCATCAATCTGAGGCTGCAACCAATGCTTGTTGACATAATCACCGTCAAACAGCACCAGATACTTCTTACTACTTGAGCTTTCGCCATAGAGCTTAGCGTAGTACTTTGCGTTTAAGGTTCTTCCATTAGGAACGCTAACGTAGTCATCGTACTCAGCGCATAGATAGCCATAATCCCAATATCTATTACCGTCAAGAAACAGCCTGCGCCCTTCAGCGCTTGGAATGTCTGGAGGGAAGTCGCCTAATTTTATATCGTTTAAATCGGGGTTTTTGGCTTTCATACCTTCGAAACTACCCCAGAACAAGTAATGATACTGTCGAGGGTCTAGAGAGTTATTACATCCCATTCCATCATCGATAGCCATTTTCATATTGAATAAAGACTTTTGATCAGAAGGGCTAAAACTGAAAGTCGCACCATAATTAGTTTTAATAACTTCAGAGCCATCCGCATGCTTCGAAAGCACCTTGGCTGAATTAAACACAAAGTCACCATCTCGCTCAATAAGCTTAAGCTCTTCTACCATAGCATCTCTGTTATGTTGGCTTATTTTGGTCGCACAGCCTGATAGACATAGCGATGCCGCAAGTGCCGAGAGTAGAGTGGCTTTAATTTGCTGGTTCAATTGGGTCATAGAAGCTTCCTCGTTACTTACTAGATGATTAGTAATTTATCGGAAGTTTGGGCAACGCAAGGGAATTAAGAACGTGAAATTGTGTCGCTGGTGGACTCATGAGGGGGAAGTAGCAGACAATAAAAAACCCGTCTGTAGTGGACGGGCTTTAAATTATTCAGCGGTCATTTCGGCCTCGATAAGAGGCGGGAATTGTTTGGCTATCTTAGCTTTAGAACGCTCTCTGAATGAGCACATGAACTCGTCTAAGCGCTTTTTATCTTCAGGGCGAGGGTTCTTGCTAGAAAGAATAAAGCTTAACGGTACTCTTGATACGCGTGCCATTATACGTCTCCCTCTTTAAAAAATACGGTGTCTATAGAGGAATTCTGCATTTTGGTGTCTAAAAAGTCAACATATATCGATGCAAGACGGGCGGTAGCCACTAGCAAAGATTCATGTCGATTCTCGTTACCCACTGCGTCATTAAAGGTATTAGGCTCATTACTTGTCAGTACCAGTACGCCAAGTGGATCAGCTCTGTCCATATAGTCATTGGTAGACAAAACAGGTACGCCAATTACACTGTGGTAGTATTCGTTATCGGCATCAACAAGCTGTGAAAAAGAGGTTCGGGTTTTAACGTTGTTGATGTCATTCTCGATGATGAAGTCACCTGTAGAGAAAACCTGACCAGCAAAGCCTTCACGTCTACCCCATGAACGATTTTGCTCATGAATACTTCCCACTTTGCGGCGAAAAGAAATATAAAGGCGTTCGCTTTTTTTATCCCAAAAATACAGGGTCAGCATCAGCTTTGACGCGTTCGTGCCATACAGTAAAGGCAAGTTCTTTGATAAAGGCGTTAGTATCTTCTTTAGACCAGCTTTGTATTCTTCTTGTGTTGACGGCACTGCATTACCGCCAATCGCCTCACGCAGTTCAGCAAGAGAAAAGGTAAGGGCAAGTGTCGTTGCCTCAATAGAGGAATCAAGGAACTCCAGACTTTCCCGCATTTCGATATTTTGCTTCGCAATTTTACTTTTAACCTCGCGTTCATTTTCGACCTGCTCAAGCATGTCTTGAAGCAAGAATAACGGGTTTGAAGGGGGCTTGGTGGTAATGGTGTAGTAAACACTCGCGAGTGTTGTGAATGCTAGCAGTGTCACTAACCAGCCATATAGCTCGTTCCCCATATTGCTTTTATACGTGAATATGACCGAAAACATGAGCGGAGCAATGATGCTGGCGTATACGGTTAATCCATTCTGAACCCAGTGATTGACGTGAAGAATTTTACGGGCGCTCTTTTCTGCCTCGTTGATGGCGTCATGCACGTCAGCAGTTAGATTTTTGTTGGGCGTTGTCATAGCTTGATTCCTTGTCATTGATACCATCCATAGTACCCCAGTACTCTATATGACAAGCCCCACAAGAGGAAGCAACTTATAAGTGCGCTTTGTATGGCACGTCCACCAGAGAGAGCAGTAATCAGCTGTTGGGTGTGTCGCTGGTGGACAAGGATAGGGAAGTGAAAGGGGTCTACTATTACGCGTCTAAGAACGCATAGGCAGGCTTAAGATCGTCCTCATTGTGTGTAATCCCTTTATTCATTTGAATATAGAACTCACACGCTTCTTTATCGCTTTCAAACTGATAGATATTAAGCAGCAAGTTCAACCGTGGAAATATACCGCCTGATTTAACCATATCCCAATACAAGTCCCCAAAGACAGGGAACTGCCCTTGTTGGAAGGCAGCAATGGCGGTAAGCCTTTGCAGGCCGTCTAATACCATGCAATTATCCATTTCATGTTCAGCACTTGATAAGTCATAGAAATGAATTTTCGTTTCACAGCCTGAAAGAAGATTTTCTACGAACGTAATCTGCATTTGTTGCGTCCACTTCGTATTCTCTCGCTGAAACGCTGGTGTCATGCGCGTCAATATCTCTTCAGGAGACAGGTTTTGTTCGTTCGCCGCCTGAGAGACATCGAGGTTATAAAGCAAGATCCCAGTATCGGGGATAAAAATCTTCTTAAAATCGACGTTCACTGAATAACGAGGCGACACGTTAAAAGCGCTCTTAGCAATGATGGATTTTAATTTTTGTAAGTGTTCGTTCATTGTAAACCTAAACGTTTATATTAGTTAGCTTTAGCGCAGAATGCGTGATTAAAAAGACCACGTTGAAAGTCGGAACTTAGCTTTCCAACACTCTCAAATTCATAGTTACACAATGACCTTGAAAGTCTAGCAGGAACAACATCTAACATTTCCAAACAACGTTCCGAAAAGCCGTCATAGTTGCCGTTCTGGAAGATAATAGACACACCGTGATGCCCACCGAGGGTGTAGTGCTCATAGACCACACCGAGGCTGCCAGCTGGGTTACCAAGGCAAGGCACGCCAATGGTGCATACCATTCCTAATGGAAAAGCGCTGTGCATAGTGTTAGGCGAATCTTTCATATGACGCTACTCCTTATGTTGAAACATAATAATACGTTTTGTCGATAGCTCCACTCTACCCTGTTCGTGTATTACACAAGGGCAGGATGTCAGGTCCATGGTGGATAATGTACAAACTGACTTGGACACAGCCTCTAATCACTATTACTACTTTCTCTGAAATAAAGAGTTCATGTCTAAGGTGAGCTGGGCCAACCACGATGTATTATAAAAGAGAGTCAACGGTGGAAAGCCAATTAAGAACATAATTTGTACAGCTTAACGTTGAGGGGTGGCGCATCCTTGCGCCTGCCATGAACACGGTTTAGAAATTAGCGAGTGATAGTTGTTTTCGAGGTTGATAAAGACGTTCACTGCTAGGGAAGGCCGAGAGACGCTGTTTGATATCGGCGCAAGCTTTTGCGGATACTTCCGACCCAATAGCATAGCGGTTAAGGTTTAATGCTGCTTCCAATGTGCTACCAGAACCTGCAAACATATCCATAACGATATCGCCTTCATCAGAAGAATTGGCAATTAGGGCCTCTATCAAAGACACTGGCTTCTCAGTGGGGTAAGCGCCTCGAACGCGTTTATGCCTGAGTACATCAGACCAGCCAAGGTTATTTAAACGTCGCTTTCCCTTGTCAAGGTAACAAATCACCTCATGTTGATTGCGCCAACTATAGCCCATGCCGATCGAGTCCTTGTCCCAGATAAGCAGCTTTTTCCAAGTGAACCCACAAGCCATAGCAGCTTCACGTATAACGTAATGGGTTTCTTGGTCGCAAATCACATAGCAATGACTATCAGGCTTAAGAATTCTGTACATGTCTACTACAGACTCGGCTAACTTCTCATTGGATATAACAGGAAACCAATCACTTGTAAGGCGTGTGGTCGTGCCCACGGCCCGGTGCTTCTCCAAAGAAGAGTAGGGAGGGTCTGTTACGATTAAATCTACAGACTCGTCTTCGACATCTTTAAGGAGCGTGAGGCTGTCTGCATTAATTATCTGATATGCACTCATAGATTACTTCTCTTTGGTATTTTCTATATGGCGTTGCGCAGCTTTAATTGCTGCCTCTTCACTACCAAACGTTCTCGGCCCTTTTTTGCCCATGAGCACACATCCATCAATCAAAACAATGTATGGACGTGCCGCTTCATAATGTCTTTCCCAGCGCTTTGCTTCTATTCTCATTTCTTTTTTTAACCCTAAGCGCGAGCGGTCAATATCCACTACTGCTCTCTATAAGCAGTTTCAACCGGAGATTCTGCAATGCGCTCTCCCGTTTTAGCGTGTTTTATCCACGCACGCCAACCATGGTTTGAGACATTTTCAAACGCTTCATTCGCTTCTGAACGCTTAAAAGGCCCTCTGAGTGCAGTGCGTACTTTGCTGAAGATAGTAGGGTTGCCTGCCACAAATTTCACGTTCCATATTTTCTGACTCATCATTCTCATCCTATTAAATTAAAACTGAGGTCTATTTATATTCCCTGTGTGCATTCTACAACAATAAGGAGGGGAGTGGTGCGTCCTTGCACCTGCCATGAACCTAGTGCGTTAGTAGGTATTAACGCTATTATTTTTCTGTTGGCGAGCTGGTGGCTGCATGTAACCATTGTTCTGCGGTGCAGCTGGATACTGGCCTTGTGACTGATACTGGCCTTGTGGTTGCGCGTCGGCTAATGGGCGCTCTTTACCGCGACGAAGCACTTCGAATGAACTAACAATGACTTCAGGCGTCTTTTTGTCGTTGCCATGCTGATCTTGCCATTTTGAATTAATCAATTTGCCTTCTAGATAAAGCTCAGTGCCTTTTTGCACCATTTCATTGATAAGCTCAGCTGTTTTGCGGTACGCGGTCATTTTAAACCACTCGGTACGCTCCACTTTGTTACCTTGGGCGTCTTTGTACCATTCGCTTGCGGCCATCGAGAAATTGACCACCATGTCGCCAGAAGGAAGATTGCCTACATCGATATCTGAACCTACATTGCCTTTAGCTATAACTTTAAAAAATCCGCGTGACATATGAATTACCTCTAGTTGTTTAAAGTTGAAAATCTGTTGTGCCTTTCGACACATTTAGAATGACACGGTATGACATCTCGCAAGTGGCCAAGCGTCGTCAACGAGAGAATTAATAGCTCATCAGGTATTAAACATGACAGCCATGTCTATCACTGACATCGTGCGCTCATTCAGTTATCAATTCAGATACGAAGTAAAAAAGCCCTTTTTGAAAGGGCTTTGATGTGGGGGAAAAGGTAAATATGTAGCGTTTAAGTCGTTATCAGGTAGACCAACGTACCAAGCACAAGCCCGAAGAATACAAACGCACCTATTGGCCTGTTGCTATCGTTCGAAGCTTGGGCCTTGTCGTCTACGGTCGACTCTTTAGAAGGTTCAGAGTCATCTGTTGCAGGCCCCGGCATGTCGTTACTTGGTTCGCCTTCTGCGTCATCGCTTTGAGGTTTTGCTTTCTTAGAACGGTAAAGAGGGGTTGCTGCATCTGCGTTTCCGGCCCCACGATATCGGTTAAACGTATCGCCTGTTTTTGAGACAAAATCATAGGAGTCTACTAAACGCTTATCTTCCCACTCATCAAAGGCATCATGTAAATGCTCACGAATTGCTTGTATACCAAGCGATGCAGCGCATGAGAATGTTTCTAAACAATGAACGCCTCTACCGTCTCTTTGGTAGACTTTAGGAGCTGCATAGTTAACAAGGCTGCCATGGGCATCAAATTCCACTTTGCCTGCGTTTATAGTTTTGGCCCAATACACACACTCCCAGTCGCTCGCGCCTGCATAGTTGAGCTTGTTTAAGCTCTTCATACGCTGTTTTACGTCATTGGCTAGGCCAATCTTAATAACAGACAAGCTTAATGAGCCTGCCACGTACACGAACCCATCCGTTGAGTGTCGTTTTTGGAAGGCAATGCTCGCGGGATTGCATTGAATACAATGCCCGGAGCGCGTGCGCATCGTGTGGTTGCCTTTTTTACAGGGCGTAACACCGATAGCCACGGTTTTACCCAGTTCCTTCATTGCAGCTCTGTAATCACTTTTGCCCATACCTGAAGCATCGAAAACAGAGCTAATAGGGGTATTGTGCTTTGCTAGGAAAGCTGATTGTTCTTTAGTTAATTTGCTCAATGTTACACCTAATTTGAATAAATTAACTAATCACGTAATCCAGTAGTTTATTTTAGATATTTTTGGCAGGCGTCATCAACGATAAAGCAGGCGACTAAGCCTGCTTTCGTGTATTGGTGAAATGTTGTTGCTAGGCCACTTCGGCTTCGTTGATATACTGGATTATTTGCGTTTTGTGCTCACCGATTTGCTTCATCAAAGCCAGCATCATGCTTAGGCACTCTTCTGGTGCGCTACACCCAGACTCAGCAGTAATCTGAGTTGTATCGATGAAGTTATCCAACACTTCCTGCGCTAAATCCTCATCTATGTTGAGACCTAGTTCTGTAGAGATAGCGTCTTGCATGTCATCGGCTTCAACTGAAATAAAGTATTGGTTGTTCATGGAAAATCCTTGTGTGCGTTTCGATACTATCTATAGTCTCACGCTTTTGCACCTGACAAGCACCCATCATCTGTATACCAGAGAGTATCAAACGCGCTATGAAGTGCCGTATACGGTTGAAAGCGAAGAATTCAATGTGTGTCTTTGATGGAATAGCTTCATTCGTGTGATTCGTGTCTGGGTACATTACTTTGGCTTCCTTCTATAAACATCTATTTTCTCAAGCCCATATTACTAAAGATAAAAATGGTGCAAGAGGCCGATCGATAGGAGGGGAGATGTCTATGAGAGAACGACGGGTAATGTCTTTCAATGAGGAGAAAAAGAAAGGGGCAGAACTCATACCCCTTACCAAGCAGTCAATGTGATTAATCAACCTTTCGAATTGACTAACCGGATTAACAAATGACCGAAGACAAGTTTAATTAAAGCTCAAAGGACGCGCAACAAACATATTTTGAATTAATTTACTGGTTCATTAAGTGACTTGAACCAGTGATAACGTGGCCAATGTTCTGACTCTCCTTGATACCAAAGAAAGCAATTCTTAGCACGCTTACGAATTGTGTTTCCTTCCGTAAGCTCTTCAAAGGGGCTATGACCTCTTGGAAAGTAATGTTTTAGGACTTTACCGACCACCATACCTTTCTCAATTGTCACGAATTCACATAGCGCTGATTGCGAAAAGCCACTTTTCGAAACACGAACAAAAAACTTTTCACCTGCTGACATTTGTTTAAAAGACTTGTCAGTCCTGACGATTGGTAAGTGTCTACTTTCCATAAAAACTATTATTTCCTGCTAATTTTCAATACAACTATCTTCACACAATATGTTACCTGAAAACAGGAAACTGGTATCTACGGTTGACGATAAAGAGTTAAGGATAGCGCGTCCTTGCGCCTGCTATGAACTCGTTACTCGTTAACCAACATCTCAATGTGATTGGCTGCGGCGGTGTAAGTAGGGAATTCACCGAAGTATTCGCCGTTGATTTTTAAAATGACGGCATAGCTATCTGTACCGCGCTCAATGGGGTCCATAACGACCCTTGCCTTACCTGCAATTAAAAGCTCTTGTACATCCATAAATTCCACCTTAGTTCATCTCACTTTCAATGCTATCTAAGTCAGCCTGAACAGCCTTAATGATATCGTCCTCAGACATCCCGCACTGACCTTCCAAAAAGCGAAGTTGTTCAGACATACCCGCGTTATTAACACGAGACGCCATCTGGCTTGCCGCGTCATCGACAATGCTATCTAAATCCTCTGCGTTAACACCCATTTCCCAAAGCTTTGTCTTCAAAGTACTCATCATTGCTCCTTAATGCACAATATTGGCGTTTTTATCGCTCAGGTAGCGATGTAGAAAGTTGTTAAATTTTTCTGCTTCCTCTACGCTTGTGAATATCGCAGAGACGAACATGTTTGCTTCACAGGTTTCCAAGCTCTCCGAAACGCTGGCCTCGTCAGCCCTAAATATGCCTGACCAAAACGCTTGCTCTTCTGCTTCTCGCATTTCCGGCACTATGAAATCAACACGCACGCGGTATAGGCTTTCAATACTCATCTTTCTTCTCTGCTTATGCTTGGTAAAATTGATAACGTAATAATCTCATCCTTCCCCATTCCGCAAGACTCAAAAGCCTTGTCCATGATAGAAGGGATGGCGCATCCATGCGCCTGCTATGAACCTATTGCAGTAACTCGTATGAAATCAGGCCACCAATTCGAGGGTTCGGGTTTAACACTTTTTCGACTTTTACGGAGTCGGGGGCATACGTAAGGCCCTTTTTGTTGCCGTACATGGCCTCTGACTCGGTTTTACCTTCAGGGATAAACAAGTAGTCTTTGCTGCGCACTTTGAGCGTACCGCGCTGCTCACGTCGCAATTTCGGCTTCATCCAGAAGTTCGGGCCGTCCTTGATAAAGAACTTCAATTCGTCCTCATCAAGTTGCGCCTCAGGAATATTGTTCGCTTTAAGTAGCGCTTTGAGGTCATTACGCATGCTATCGATATCTTCAACAGTGCGAACACCGGTCACGCGCATGACAACTTGCTGTTCGTTCATTTGACGTAGATAGTTTGCAACACTGGGTTTAGCCATAATATTCTCCAAAAACCTTTGTATTTAAATGCACAGTAAACGTGTACTTAATGCCTGCCTTGTTTATGGGTTTAGATTAAGGGTTAAACGCATACCGCAAGAGGCTCCATAATGTCTATGAGGGAAAGAGTGACGCGTCCTTGCGTCTGCTATGAACCTCTGTCGCTGGTGGACTATGCAGCCTCGTATTCGATGGTTTGCTGGTCTTCTTTGATAGGCTGGCCCGGCATGACCTCACAAGATTGAGAACACATAGTTGGGTCGTCTTCGGTGTACTCAGCTTCCATACGAAGTGCATCGGCTAGCGAATGTTTGTCTAGCACTCGGCCCATACGTATTACGTCATCGATAGACATTTTCCCGCGATAAATAACACCACGGCCATACTTATCAGACTTTTTCACGCGTACCTCATCAGCGTGAAGCATGTCACGGAATTCTTGTGCCATATCAGGGTATGCCTGCGCTGCTGCGTAGAGCTTGTTTGCACCTTTCTTAATGCACAAAACACAATTACCGGCATAATCTTCGATACCAAGGTCAAAGGGCTGTTTTGACCACCATTCATTGATTTGCGGCTTACCTGCAAGGTCAAGCTCTGCAAGGTAACGGATAGCACGTTCTTCAGGCACGTCCATTGAGAACATGTCAAAGTTCGGATCGTAGTAAGTCAGGCGCTGAGGTTCGTCAGCACGGATGCCAAGCCATGTGGTGTAGTTGCCTTTGCCGAATTTATCATCGCACCACTTATCGTGCGGTTCGGTCTTCATACGGCTAGTGCAATAAGGCGTGTTAATTGTTGGTACGCCGTACTTAGCAATCATGTCTTTCCACGGTTGAAGGTCTGGGCCCATTTCATCAATCGAAATTTCTCGGTACGTAACGCCAACATTCATTTCAGGATGAACCACCGTGCGAATAACGGTTAGCTTAATACCCCAATGCTTAACAATGTTGCGGATGAATTCATATGTTTCGGGAGCTTCAGCACCTGTATCCATAAACACGAAATGCACATTCCATCCTAGCTCTTCAACCTTATCTTGCATGATGCGAGCAAGGTAACCAGAAGTACGACCACCACTAAGGCTAACGACCTGTGGTTTGATGCATGGATTGTGGTTAATTGTCTGTTTCATAGCTGCTTTCTCCTCAAGCGATGTATCCAGAATAAGGGGATATCCTGTGACGCAAGGGGGCTTTGACAGCTGAAAGTGTGTCTACCAGCGAAGCAACAAAAGGGCATGACGTGTGTCTTTAGAGGACACAAAAAAAGAGAGGCATTGCCTCTCGTCACGTTTAAAAAATAAGGCCGAAATATATGGAGTGTTAACTTGGGAACGCGGTGGCGAATGCCTGCTTGAGTGTGTCGATATCGGCTTTTAAAGCTGCCGAATGGTGTGAAGCATTGGCATTGTAGCTGGTGGTTAGCGCTCGCGTGAAACCGTCTCTGTTTGTCCGTTCAATGAAAGAGGCGTGACACTTGTCTAGTCTTCGTTGGGATTTAATGGCTTCGTTGAGTGCTTCTTTGATATTGAGCAATTGCTGCATTTCTTGGCTCATCAGATACTCCTTTTTACTGCGCTATTAGTAGATGAACTTCTTCGCAGTCATTATGTGGTGTATTGAGATGGCACAAGGGGAGGGTGCTTGAATGATGTCGCTGGTGGACAAAAAAGACCCCAGAAAGGGGCCTCGTAACAATAATGAATGGTGACTATCAGTCGATGCGCTTGTAAGTAATAGAAATAAGACCTGTACCCTGATACAGAGTGTTTTCATCGATGATAGTAAAAACATCTTCTTCGCCGGATTTTGTTTTCATGACAAGGTATTCTTTCCCCGCCGATTCCCGCTTAAAAATGTCTAACTCTACCCGTTGACCGCTTTGTTCAATGTAGTCATCACCAATGACCAAAGGCTCATTAGTACCCATCATGCTTGCAAAGCGGTCCATGCCACCGCTTTTAGTGAGTGCAGAATCAAAAGATGGCTTCCATTGACCTTCGAAGCCATGGCCACCACAACCCACTAAAAATGCACTCAGTAGCGCAACAGTGAAAAAACGTTTCTTCATAGAAATTTCCCTTTTATTATTAATAGATGTCCTGCTCATCGGGCAGGTGATCGAATGTGTTTTGAGGCAAAAGATGAGGGTGGGTCACTTCCGCTTCAGGATACGCTGCTTTTGCATCCTCAAGTGTATCAAACGCGTCCACGAAAGAAATCTTAACTTGGCCAGCAAGAACACTGCTTGCTTCGTAACGGCCACCAATATCTTTCACAACGAACGACGTTGTGCCGAACTCATCGCCATCTCGAACAATGACTAGTTCTTGTTTATGCATGTGTGATACTCCTTAAAAAATCTGTGAAGCGACCATCAAGCCGCTTCGACCTCTGCTATCCATTGTCCATTTTCAGGCGGGAGCAGAGTACCCATATCAACTTCGTTGCAGAATTCGTCACCAAATGCACTGGCCACTATATGCGACTTATGCTCACCAAGCCATACTGAACCAAACTCATTCTCAGCGCCGAGGACGAGCGCTTCTGCGTAACCGTCTTCATCAAAGTCTTCAGTCAAATAGACTTCCCAGTTATTAGACAGCATATACCAGCCTACGAATTGCGTCTTTATACCGTTGTATATTGCCTTTCTCATGAAATGTGCCTTTTGTTAATGCCTTACCTGATGACATAAATCATAACAATGAATACCATGGCGCAAGGCCATTGGAGGCAAAAACGCACTATCAAACGTTGTCTTCAATAGACAAAATCTGCCAGTGCTCAGCCGCGTTTTCTATGAGCATCCAATTGAGTTTGTGCCGATGAGGCAATTCGGGGATAGGCCACTGCAAGTTTATTCAAAAACATCGTCTCAATGGATTTGTTGCTTAGGCAGACACCTGTTGTGTAACGCACTAACTGTTCGCAATCTGCACCTTTATCAGCCATGCCATGCACGCGAGACATGAATTCATTTACCTTTTTTCGTCTACTAAAGACAATTTTCTTAGCAATAGTTTTAGACATGATAGCACCTAAACGAACGGTTCCAGTTGCGTTTCTAGCTCAGCAAGAGATAGGCCGCGCTTACTAGCAACCTGCTGAATAATGCTAGGCAAGTTTTCAGGCGCATCCTCGTCACTGTCCAGTAACATCAAAACCTCTTTAGCGGCAGGCGTCTTTACATACACACCGTCACTGAACCCTAAAGTCGATGAAGGCGATGCTAAACGCTTTAAATCATCATTAGTGGTCGTGATGGGCATGACCTGCTTTATACTGTGACATTTGACACCAAGGGAGGTGTAATGGTTTTTGACTAGGTTTAGTGCCTCGTCAACATTGCGACCAATCGAAAAAACAAACTGCGTATCGACACAGCAGTTTCCACCATTGAAAGAGTGCGGTGGAAATTTGGCCTCAAAATTGAAAAGAAAGTAGCCTCGCTTGAAAAAGTATTCAGGTGCCATGGTTACGCCTCCAACCCGAACATTTCGCCATCTTCAGTGGGCGTGAAAGTTAAATCTGGATACTCTCTTTTGAACTTGGCCAAGATGTTGATAGCGGCCTCACTCATGTCCAAGAATACAGACCCAAAGCGCTCACCACGAAACGTACCTATCCAGCCTTGTGACGTCTCTTCGAAACTGACCTGCTCTTCGGTTGAGGCAGTGTCAACGTTTCCGTTTGTTGTGGCAATAATGTAAAAACCCATCGTGGTAACTCCAAAGGTGTAAATATCTGATGGGTTTATAATGACGTAATTTGCTATACCGCAAGGGGATGTGTGGTGTCTTTGATAGAAGAGAAAGCCTACCGAGTCAGGTGTTTCCCATCGTTTTGTATATGGTTGACCACGTTGTTATAAACGCGAATATCAGCCTTAACATGCTTCCCTGTTATCGCGTGTGCGAATTGTTCTGCGGTTAGAACGGCCTGACAGAGCTGATCGCCATTCTCACTTTCTATCTCTATAAAGAACTCGCCATTGGTGGATTTGCTGATGGCCACCCCACCTCGTTTATGTTTACTCATCTTTTATCTTCTTATCACTTTTTATGACATCGTACAGACAGTAAGAAAGCACGGCGATCATCAATGGGCTTACAACATGACTCCCACCAATGAACGCTAATGCAAAATAGATAATTCCAATTGGAATTAAAATTTTTAAAAATGTATTCATTATGAAACCTTACTTACTGAGCTTATGTAATCGTATAAAACTATTGAAGGTCATTAATATGCATATGCCTAACCCACAAAAGAACCATTCACGTCCATTTACAAGGAAGTCTCTGTTGGCTCCCAATATGCTTGTACCTAACCCTATGCTTTGTTTAAATGGTTCTGCCCAATAGGACATCATAGCTCCAATACTTAACTGTTAAAAATCAAGTAAACACTATACCGAGAGGGGCGACTCAATTTCGAGGTCTACCAGATTACCTTTTTCGTCCGAAACTTCAATGTGGTAATACTTTGAGGCGTTTCTTTTGACGACATTTTTTACATCGCGCTTCCAATTACCTTCCATGGAAAGCGTATCTATGTGCTTTTCCGTTTGGGAGCAATCATCAACGTAGAAATCATCTTCGGTTTTCCAACCATATACACTGACGTAATTCATAACGACCTACTATCTGACGTGGTGAAATGTTGGCACTGCGTTAATGTCGACGACCACTATGTCATCGCCATCATTAAGCGAAAGCGTGTCTTTGAGAGACAAATGTAAATCAGCATGACACATGTCGGCCAGCGGGGAAGAGCTAACCACACGAAACCAATTGGTATCGCCGTCGCTATCTTCGATACCAACAAGAAAAGGTTTGGGAGTACGGTGAAAATCACTCATCGTCATGTTTAACGTCCTCGTCAGTCAGGCCATTAATTTTGGCATCTAGTTCGTTGAGCGTGACTAATAGAGACGTCCTTTGGCAGTCATCTGACGTTAGCCCTGTTTGCTTAACAAATCGTTCTACCAGTTCGCGAAGGGTCTCTGAGTGTGAATCGAGCAAGTGTTTTACATGACGGGCGCTCATAAAAATATCTCCTAGTTATTCAAAATAACGCTTTGTTTCGATAGGTTTATTATGCAAGTAAACACAGTCACACAAGGGGAAAAGGGATGTCTTTCAAAGACATTGTTTAAATTAGAAAAGTTTGAGAGGTGGATAAAAGCGCCGTCCATGGAAGACAGCGCTTTTAAATGACGTGTTATAGAACGACGCGTTCAGTAAGAGATAAGTCAATGACTGCTATTGAATCGTTGTTATCAATTTCAACAACGTCCGTAACGGCGTTGATGACATCCTCTTCGCTCATCTCACACAGCTCAAGTGTGGTTTCAACGCGCACATGCTCTTTTGAGTGTGTTTTGCTGTTACTGACAATAAGCAGATAGGTTTTCAATTCATCCAGTAGTTCACCTTCTTCGGGAGAAGCACTGGCTGTAGGCATGGCAGGGTTATCGCTGTTAATGAATTCATAATCAGCTAAGAACCCGGACGATACCGACTCGTGCAGAAGTTCATTGAGGCCATCTGCAATATGGTCAACATTGTGAGAGTCATCAGCTGATATCACTAATCGGGTGTTGATTACTGCATGTTTGGCATTGGCGGTGTAATTATGCATTTTGGTTTACTCCGTCTGATTTGATGTATTCAAAGAAAAGTTCGTCACCTGAAAGACTGTGGGCGAAAAGCAGTGTTACGCCATTCTGACTCACTTGGGTAATAGTTTGCTCCCAGTGATCATGCTCATCCCATAGAGAGCCATCTGCGTGCAGAAAGTCATAAGTTGGGAGCGTTAAAATATTCACTGAGAGAATTTTATGGGTTTCAAAAATAGGTGAGTATTCCTCAATTAGCTCATCTAATTCTCTACGGTTAAATTGGCCTTTATCTGGTATGTCGCTTTCGCTGTTTGTCTTACTTTCTAACGTTACTGATAACATACGGATTCCTAAACTGTGTTGTTACGATAGGGTTATTATGAATGCTTCTAGGCTCACACAACCCAGTCAGCAATGTCTGTTGAAGACATCGCTGACTTTCGCAAATCAAGATAGCTAGATTTTGTTGCTAACAACCTTTAGCAGGCGCTCTTCAACCCATGAGGCTTTATCCTCAGTCATAGCCATGCCGACAATGACTCCGTTGAAGGTTATAGGAAAGATAGGATAATCGTGACGCTCTCCGCGTAAGCTGTCTTCAAGCGACACGGGAAGGGCAGTGTATCCTCGCTCTTTGGTATCATCCCAGCTACTCTTTTCACCGTTTATTTGTGGTTCGTATTTAGCGAGATAGTCCACCAACGAAAACAGCACGGGGGTAATAAGAAAAGCGGTAACGCCTCGGCCTTCCTCAGCAAAACCATATACATCACTGTTGTGGGGCTTACCCTCCAGTAGGTAGGAGGGAGAAACGTTGAAGTACAAACCTATACCAAGCAACACATCCGTATTAACGGTGCGTCGAGCCCCCGTTTTCATTGTACTGAATGCAGATGCTGAAAATCCTTGCCCCTTCTTGTGAGCGAACTCTGATAACTGGGCAACAGATGCACTCTTAAACAATGTAATAGCCTTAAAAACCTGACTGAACATGCTCATCGTTCTACTCAGATCCCATTAAGTCGGTCATCACAGATAAATCAAAATAGTTTTCAAACCATAACCAGATTTCGAATCGCTCTGTGCCTACATCAAAATGTAGAAACGGTTGTTCGATATAGTCGTCATCATTTGTGGTTACATCACTGAAAACACCCCAAAGGATTTCGGCGACGTAAATGGCATTATCGAGAGGCCAAATGTTGCCCTGAGGGTGCTTTACGCGCTCAGTAACTACATAACACCACGCTTCCTGCTTAGTGGTGAATCCGCAGGATAATTCTGATAATGGCTCAGGGAATACGGTCTGATATTGCTCCCCATCAAAGGAAACGGTGAATCGATGAGAGCGGGTGGCTTCAATGTCAGCTAGTGAAGCATGAATAATAATATTGCGTGCATTTGTTGTCGCCAATTGCGTATGCATGTGTGTTCTCCTACGTATTGCATGTAGGTAGAATATCTATATTTAGAATGTGGCAAGTGGCAACAGAATGTCCATCAAGGACAACTAATAACTATGAGTAATTACTTAAATGCTATGACTTTTGCTGGTTTACGGAGAGAAACACTTTCACAACGAACCCACATCCATTCGTCGGCAGGAAATTCACCTTTGCTTGGTACAAGTGCGAACAGAGCTTCTGGGAAGTTTGTAGCGATGACGTAATACAAATCACCTTCATACTCTACATACATGTTCGCATGATGAGTCATGGCATTAAATTCTGCTCTTGCATACATCAGTTACTCAGTAAATTATATATTGCTAATATACCCTATTTTTGTATTCTCTGAGAACAAAAAAAATCTACCGAAGACACAAGAGTGATGCCGAGACTGCAAAATTGAGGTACATCAATAATTAAGATGTTTCACCTGTAGACGAAAGTATAAAGTGGTGCTAGATTTCGCATCGCACTAAATTTGTGCATTTGATTATTAAAAGGAAGTACATATGCAACTTAAAAGTAAAATCACAGCATCTTTAGCTGCACTTATCGCAGCATCTTTTCCAGCAGTAGCTGATGATTATGCGGGTAATGCGCCAAAATGGGATCTTGTTGAAGTAGGCTACGTAGAAGCCGACTTCGATGACGATGACGCATCACCATCTGGCTTTAACGCTTCGTTCCTAAAATCACTAGGTGAAAACTTTTTCCTTACAGGCCGCTACCGTGAAGTAAGTGAAGATGAAACGATTTCAGGTATTACAGTAGACGTTGAGTTATCACAAGTGTCAGTAGGCGCTGGTTATAAATACGGCGTGACTAAAAACACTGACGTTTTTGCGCAGATCACATACGAAAATCTAGAGCTTAAAGCATCAGCACAAGGTGAGTCTGGTTCAGAAGACGAAAACGGATTCGGTGCAGCTGTGGGCGTTCGCTCAATGGTTATTGACCAACTGGAACTAAGCGCACAAATTGGTTACCTAGACATCGCTGATGAATCAGAAACAGCATTCAGTGCATCGGCCTACTACTACTTCACAAACAATGTAGCTATTGGCGCGACCTACGAAATGTGGGATGGTGTAGACTTCATGGGTGCGAACTTACGCTACGCATTCTAAAGCTTCTTCAAAAGAAGAAAATTCAAAAAAACCGTTCAAGACGGTTTTTTACTTTTTAAAAGCTGACTAAACTACTCCTCCCAGTAAAAAGTTTCACGCAATTGAGAAGTCATGTCGACGTTGTTGAATGAGTACTCCATATCAACATCAGCGTCATCTTCATTGCCACCATGCTGGGCAATGACATATTTACGAATATCATCCATATTAAGGTCGCTTGGAACTGCTAGCACTTGAATATCTGAGTCGGTATCTTCCACAACATTATCAATACCAACCTCGGCTACAATAGCCTCTGCTACAAATCGAGTGACTAATATCATGACTATGCTTCCTCAGTCGTTTGGTATAGTTCGCTGTCTGGATTTCTAAGCTGCTCTATGAATGATTCTGCTTGTTCTTTGAAGCTAGCCTTTACGGTATTAAAAGTGCCGTCTGGTTGACGATAGTTAATAAAAAATGCACTACCAGAAGTCATGTGAACTTCGTCATCATAATCAGGAGAAGATGGGCGATTATCTAGGGCAGTAACCAAATCCACCGTGAACTTAATGTGTACCTTCTTACCTGCACTATTCTGTGTGGGCGTATTGTTAGTGATAAGGCGTGTGCGGTATAAATCTTTTAGTGACGACATAGCATGGTTTCCTGTGTATCTTTGAAATCAAGTTGATATGGCTATACTGTCATGAATAAAAATGACGCAAGTGGAGCACCAAGGTCTTCGATAGAGATAGTTAGCAATGAACAAAAAGGCACCAGAAATATCCCAAAAATCTACCTCTGTGGTAGATTTGTTAAGGAAATTTGCAATTAGATACTTTGGGTATAAGGTTGCCGTAAATCTACAAAGGAGATTTACATCATGCATCAAATAATCGCAATAAATGGAATCAAATAGCTGGCCAATGTTACAGGCCAAGAACCGCAAATAGAGCCTCAACACACTGAAATAAATAAATTAATCAAACACGGTGTTGTTGGGGAGGAAGCCGTTGCGCAATGGGTTACGCAATTTACAGACTTGGACTTCGAGACGACAGACAAACCATCATCGTTGTTTCTGTAGTGCCCTAAACGAAAAAAGGGGCATTGTGCCCCTTTGTCTATCAAAGATAATTCATCATGCAGCCACACAGTCTAAATACAAGCAGTGGTAGCAATCTGCAACATAGCCGTAAAGGTTGCCGAGGACTTCCTTACACTCACTGGCCGCATTCTCACTCACTTCACCTTTCTTTATCATAGATTCGATAACCTGAAGACTCTGTGTTTGCTTGATTCGCCAGCTTGCGATTCGACTTTTTAATCGCGCTTTTGGCAGGCAGAGCATTTCGGCTTTTTCTAAATCCGCTTGTAGGCTGTTAATTTTAAGCGTGGCCTCGTACTCCTTCTTCCAGTATGAGGCGAACCTACGCTTTTGTGCATTAGTCATATCCTTCCTCCTACGCGATTTCTTCAAGGTATTCGGCATGCTTTTCAAGCAGCGCTTCAACTAAGCTGTGAGCTTCAGAGCGGCTATCACGCTTGTAGGTCTTACCATTGAAAACAACTTCAAATGAAGAGCCTGTGATAAAACGTACAGACTCATCATAACAAGACGCACCTTCTTCGTTTGAACAGGCCGTTACGACAAACACTTCTAGCGATAACTTAGCTTTGTGATCGTGCCATGCGGCAATACGTTGACGGAACACCCCAGCAAAATCGTTTTCATTAAGGAATTCTTTAATTTGGTTCTTAGAGATAGTGTCGATGTTCATGGCGTTATCCTTTTAGCGTTCGCATCAAATGATGCGTTGTTCTGTGTACGTATTTAGATTAACGCAATGGTTGATACCGCAACCCCTCTCACTAACGAGAGACATGTCTACCAAGGAAATGTAACAATTAGTTAGGCTAACAAGAGGCATTTAGGTATAGAGAATTGACAAAGCAAAAAATAAAAAAGGGAGTATGGTTGTCATACTCCCTTCTCGGTTAATCAAAGCCAAGGCACAAAATCTGGGCCTGTCAAAACATACCTATCAGTGAGCCTTATCTGAAAGGCGTTTCTGCCAATATTCGGCAGTCGCGATACCTTCAATAAGAGGTAGTGTGATGTCGTGGTATCTATCTAACCATGCTAGCAACTGAGGCACTTCTGAGACGGTCTTTTTTGCGTGCTTCATATACATGGTTAAGATCGAGTAAATCTGCTTATCTGTAGCATTCAGGCCATGCATTGACTCTAGCCAAGCCTTGAAACCGTTCGCATCGAGATAGCTCTGTTTGAACTTTTCGAATGAAGGTGGCACATCCATAAAAGTAATATACTTTTCTACTTTACGGTCATAGATAGGGCGAAGAAATTCATCAAAGGTTTGAAAAGTCGCAGTATTCATAGCAATTTCCTGTGCTGTTTTTGTGGACGTATTTATTATGTCACCTGTTTCGATAGCGCAACCCCAACTTCAATAGGAACAGGAAGAACCATACTTTCAACATATTTCATTCGATAAAGAATAAATGGCAAAAAATGCTATGTCTATCAAAGATAAAGCATCGCTCATAACAAGCAGTTTTGAATAAAAAATATCCACAGATATTGTGCGCACATTATGTTTTACCTGTGGATAAGAGTCATCTTTTTAATCAGCTCAATGAGTATTGATGCTTTCTAAAAGGCGCATAAACATTGCTTTGCCCTGCGCCAAAAAATTATGTGAAGGAAATGTTCTTCCTAGCGCACGTATCACGTATAAGGTTGGCAACAACCGAAGCTTCCCACGTCATCAAATTCAACCGTATACAAAGCTTATTAAAGCGATCTTGAGCAATACGCCGCTTTTCATAGCGAATTGCGGAAACTACAGGCTGAATATCGGTGTGAATTGGATGAGCATGACTGCGCCAGTTAAGAGGTGGCCTTTTGCCGACATTATCGATTCGAATACTCATTCTCAAACCTTCACGTTTGTATTAGGAAAGAATTCACTAAATATTGAGTCACATAAGTTCCACTCCACTTCGGTAGGCGACAACCAAGAAAGCGCATCCTGTATCAATATCAGACTGTTATACTGATCATCGGCCCAGTCATTACAAGACATCATACCTTCGCCAAGCAAATCAAACAGATTTTCAGGGGTAGCTGATTCAAGCTCTGTTATACGGATATGGTAATAGTCCGTTGTTGCTATGCGAGGCTCATTCGGCAATATATCGTCAGCTTCGCGGATACAAGCAATCCCGCCGTCTTCAGTGAGTACGGTAAGTTCTTTTTCGTTCTCATCAACAAGCAATCTGAATTTCATAGCATTCTCCTTTGTTAGCAAAAACATACAAACGTTGTGTTCTGTATGATAATTAGCTTAACTCAAGTGCTGATATGGCAAGGGCTAGTAAGGAAATAGCCCTTCCTAGAAAAAGAAGGGCATTAAAGGGGAAGGTTAATTATTGAGGCTGGCAAGTCAACGAGAGAATATTGTTTGCCTGAATCTTCATGGTGTCACTGATAGACCATGCTTCATCCGTGGGCATTGTTTTACTGTCGGTCTCATCGGCAAAGTCTTCCTTAGAACGACACCACCCTAGAAGACGGCTAATAGTGACGTTAAACTTAAGCATCGCGGCCTGATTGAAGGCTAAATGACGATTGCCGTTTAGGTAGTACTTGATTTTAAGCAGGTCAATAGTCTTACCATCAGGCGTGTTACCTCGAATGAGATAAGCTTTGCCAGCTTCCATATTTTCGTAGGCCTCTGACATATGCAGGTTGCTGTAACCCAGTAAACGAAAGACAACAATTAAATCGTTCGTGAACTGACGCGTATTTTCATTGATGCCATGTTCCCAAGAATAAGAACTAAAGTTTCTAGAGCCAGAGTGAATAAAACGATAGTCTAGCACGCGTTTGCATTCGCGTGACGGGTCGCCTTCTTCATATGAGCTATAACGCCAGCGGTCAGAGAACACGCGCTCATTGGACTTGTAGTAGCGCAAAATAGACTCTTCACTAGTCAATTTTTTGTAAACTGAAATCAGAGAATCTTCGATCAACTCGTTACCCATGTCCACGGCATACGAGATGACGAAAACCGAGTTTGTATACGTAAAATCAAGCGCTGTCTGTGATAACTCATTCAGCAGAGCGGTTTTATTTTCGCTGGTGAGCTTTTCCTTTATCACATCGAGGTGAGTAAATAACATCGACCAATAAACGCGACGGAAGCCAAGGAGCTTGGCGCGAACGCCCGTTACTAAGTCTTCTTGTTTAACCCCTAGCTCACCTAACAGCGCTCCGTCCAATTTACCTATTAGTTTGTATTGGTCCAGTGTGCGCGTCATATCTCTTTCGTATTGGTCTAGAAGCGCCCACAGCACGCCACGGCTTTTCACGACCTCAAAGGTTTGTGACGTCTCATCGTTCATTTCACGCTTGATCCGTTCTCGCTCTACGTGCTCATTAAATTCGTTTGTCGTCGAAGAATTAGTTTTCCTAAGACCTAGCTCTTTATCGATAAACATCAAAAAAGGCGATGTTTTATTAATACCTAAAGACGCACGGTACGGGTGAAACATGCGGTTTCTATCTTTAAAGCGCTTTTCATAGGCCGCCATCTCTTCCGCTACCGCTTCTGCGCTCATGTCCATGAAGCTAAAGCGAACAACATGTACTTTGGCGCGAGCCGATCGCTCAGCATCGAAGAAATCAGACTCAGCAAGAATTTCACTGTATTCCAGTCCACGGTTTTGCATCGCGGCCTTAATGTCTTTGTTATCTACCCATCGTTGAGGGATAACCGCGTACAACACGGTAAAATCAAGCTCCTCAATGATACGAGCTACCCATGCGGCATAATCACTATAGGGCGGGTTTACAAAAGCGAAATCAGCGGTTTTAGAAATTAGGTTGGTTTCATAAAAATCAGTACCTACTAGACTAATATCTTGTGAACGGTAGCTGTTGATATGGACGGTGCTTTTTTCTATTGCATACGCTTTGAACGGCTCATCTAGCCTATCATTTTCTTCATTAAGTAAGTCACGCAGCGCCGTTACCACGCGACCATCTCCGGCACCAATATCTAGGATTGTTGGTTGTTCGTTACGACCAGAAATCTCATAGGCTTCCTTCAGTCGAGCGATGTCGTTTTTAACGGTGTCTATCTGGCCTTTCGTCGTTGGGTACCATTCGTAGTCCTGCCCACTGTCACGTAATGCCTTAAGCGTTTTGCTGGTGGTAACTGGCTCTACTGGGGCAATGTAAGTGCCGGTATCTGAATGGTCAAAACCAAAGCTTGATTGATAATCTAACATAGCGAACTCCGTCTTAATTTATGAGTTCACTTTACCGTCTGGCCGGATAACGCAAGGGGCTCACTCACGTCCTTGGTAGACAAATAAGGCGAGCTGATAGCTCGCCTTATATCTGGGCTAATAGGGTAGGTTGGGTTTGATATAGTTTTCCCAAAAGTACTTTGTTTTTTCAGAGGCCACAGCCGCTCGCTCGTTTAGTTTTTTTGTAAACTCTTGCATCATGTCGGCACTGTTGTACTTCTCCACATCCTCGTAAAGCCAGTCACCGACAAGGCCAAATGATGCAGCTTGGTATTCAAGCGCGAAACAAAGACCTAAAGGCTCTTCCACACCACGCTCACCGAAAAAGGTAAAATCGTAGAACTGAATAATATCCTGAACAGCTTTATCAAGCTGGCTATTAGTAAGTTCATCTACACGTTTTGTTTTATCTGACATATGTGTTCCTATACGATGTCTAAATTAGCTAAAGTCTCAATGGTGTTAGTTCTAACCTGAGGGCTGATTGTGCTGCGGCAGTAAGTATCAAAAAATTGCGAAACGTCGTAATCAGGGCAGTAATTAAAGCACCCTAATAACGCCCACAAGTCATCATTATCTTCAGCACTTTCTATGTCCTTCATAGACACGTTAAGTGCTTTGGCGAAGTTAGCCTGAGCATTACGGGGCAGGCAATGATAGTGACCTAATAAATCACCAAGAACCTCAGTTTCATCCCAGCTCTCAATGCCTGATACCGAGGCGTGCGATATGCCATGCTGCGCACACTGAACCACTTCATCAAGTACCTGATTATGCATCTCAGTGAGCAGACGGCCTTTGCCGATGTGTTTGCGAAGCTTAGTAGCATCACAAGAAAAGTGGGTGAGTGGCGCTTTAAATTTGGCCTCGTGAACTAAAGCAGTTTCAGCACATCCCAAAAAATGAACCCGTGATGGATTAACGGCTTGTACAAAATCAAATGTTTCTTTGGGAGACAACGCTTCTGCATTGGACGGCAGGCCAACAATAAAGTCAAAACCCAATAGCTCACGGCATCGGTTATAGTGTTCTTCAATAGACAAAGCTCCTTTCTGCATGGGTACCATGATAGATACACCTTGCTGGTGGAATTCTTCGATGTTTTGGTGATATTGCACTAATAGGTCGTAGCTATTTTGCTGTTTGCCGACTTCATCCGGCGCGACGACAATAAGTCCTTCATGACTATCGCACTGGTTGATAACATCGCGATAGAAAGCGAAGACCTTGTTAAAGTTAATCGGAGGTGTTTTAGGATCTTTAAGGGTCTTTCTGAATACACGATACGCACCGCTATCAATAAAGACATGACCACCTTGAGAAACATAGCTTGCCACTAGAGCTCTCACAGGCGATGAAGCATCTAAAATACAAATTCCAATAGGCGACTTGGCACGCATGTAACCTAATATATCGGCACGAGCACTAGATCCAGAGCGATAAGTGGTAACGTTCGAAGCGGGATTAAAGGCACTTACAAAGTCACCTTGTTCACGTTTGAACATGACGTCTTCCAGCTTTTGCTCCCAATCGTATCGCTTTATATCTACTGGGTTACGCTTCATTGGTACAGGCACACTGCCAAACATATCAACTTGCATATCGGTGGTCTCTTTTCTCTTGATATGTGTATTGTTGCAGTAGTTGAGATAACGCAAGGTGGCCAAATCCCGGTATGGCATGTCTATGGAAGAAAGCGTTGGCGTCGAAGAACAAGATTAAGAAAAGGAGGAAATGTCAGAATGAGGAAAAAGTAAATTTCTGATTTTTCTTAAGCAAAAAATTTCATGAGTAAACGTGGCAATGCCGCAATAATTGGAAAATTGGCAGCATCGCCACGCGAATAAATTATCGCTAATTAGCGTTTAAGAATTTGGTAAAGCCCAAAGTAATAGCCACGCCTATCGCCGCGCCTAGCAACCAAAGTACTGCCACCATGAAATATATGGCCGCTCCAGCAAAATCAATGAGCGTTCTTAACGCTTCAAAGTCTGCTGAATAAGCATAAATAGTTAAAATAACACCACATCCCAAAAGTGATGTGATATTAGGAACGGCAAAATTAAATGGTTCGTAATTCTCTTTAGTCAAATAGTGAAATACAGCGCCAAGAGAAAACAAAATAAGATGGCAAAAGAAGCCCAGTCTTACGATATCAATGGGTGTCATAGCAACTCCTTAAAATGTACTAACACCAATTTAGCGTAACACTTTTTCTAATAGCGCAACCCCTATGAGAGGTGTAAAAAAAGACGCCTATTAAGGCGCCTTGTCTATGGTCGAACTAATTTAATAAAGGGGGTCTACAAATATTCTGTTTCAGAATTGATAACTTTACACACCCTTAAGAAATCGCGAGTCGCCTCGTCAACTATTCATTAACGCTTCACTCTTCTACGTAGGGCAACGATAGAACCAAGGAACAAGGTGGTTAAGAAGCCCATCGAGCCACCACCTGAATCGCCTGAATTAAGGTTGCTCTGCGGAACGTCGGGGGTTGTACCACCGTTGCCGCCGTTTCCACCATTGCCGCCCTCGCCACCGTTGCTGCCATCGTCATAATCAGCATTAACAAGAGTAAAAGTCTCAGTTGAACTTAGGCCGCCGTTCATGTCCTGATCGGTAACAGTTAGCGTTAAAGTTAAGTTTTCCCAAGAAGTATCCACTGAATCAGGGAATGCGATGACTACATCGTTACCAACTTGTTCAACAGGGAAGGGGCTGTTTTCAGAAGACCACTGGAAAGTTAATGGATCGTCTTCACCTTCATCTGTCACAGAGTATGCAGAAAAAGTGAAGTCGCCGGTACCAGAAACAGTCGACGAACACCCATCATTACATGTAATGACCGGTGCCACATTCACTTCATAGTTCTCATTTACCAGAATGAAGGTAGACGAAGTGGATAACTTGCCGTCACTAACTTGAAGTGAATACGATAGCTCTTCCCAGTCTTTGTCAGCTTGGTCAGGGAAATTCACGGTAAGGTTTTGCCCAGCATCACCTGATATTTCAGTGCCAAACAAATCTGAGTTTATCGTCCAGTCAAAACTTAGCGTATCTTGGGTATTTTGGTCTGAAACATAATACTCGGAGATGAGCGTTTCGCCGATACCCGCAGTAGGTATACGACATACATCAGAGACAACCTCTTGGTCATTCTCATCAAAACACGTAATGACCGGCGCAACATTCTGCTCTATCGTAAACGTGTAAGCCCTAGAAGGCATCCAGATTTCTTCACTTGGCGACCCGTCTTCAAGCATTGGGGCGATTGCTATACCAAATCTGTCATCAGTACCGTATTTTCTATTTAGCTCAAATGTCGCTGTTAATTGTTTAGAAGTCTCATCAATATCTTCGATAGACACATCAACATCAACATAGGTCACATAGTCATAATCATCATTGACTGAAGCATAGCCTCGCGCTTCAGCTACGTATTCTACGCCCGGTTGGAGATCATAAACTGGAACACTAACTGTCATTGCGGTTTCATCTGTCAGGTATGATGAAGGACCATCAAAATACGGAATATCGTTATCTTTAAGTAACGTAGTAGCTGTTGCTGGAAGCCCGTTTCTATTGGTCACAGTGATAAAATAGCCATCCCCTTGAGGCTGCTGAATTACAGATGTATCAACCTCGACGAACACGGTCATTGTGCCATCACCGTTATCAACTTCACTGGTAGACACTATAGCGTTTGCATTGACACCTGTTCTCGCAAAGCCTTCGCTAACATCGTATTCATACCGACCAGATGAAGATTCGAGAGTGAATGACAAAGTAAGGGGATCTTCTTGTTCTTCTTTGCGGTAAAAGACGAATTCTCTGTCGGCCACAATGCTGGTACCCGCCAACATATCATTTCCATCAAGGGCTAATGTAAAGAACGTATAACCAATATATGATGTGTATGGAGCCCCGTAGTCTACCGCTCGCTCATACTCAACTCTTGAAGATATAACGAAAGAATCAAATTGACTTTCATCGTGTCTATTCAGTAAGTCGAGATACTTTTGCGTTGGGAATGCATTAGGCACATCAAAAGCAAAACTTATTACACCGTCTTCTAAAACGGTTTCTAAAGTAGAGGTTAATTCAACCTTAGCTCCGGTGCCTAAGCGTTTTTCAAGCTCATAAGGCTCATCAATGACCAGTTGCCACTTACTGTAATCCTCATTGTCTTGTAGTTCACGAAGTTCAGCTAGCGCCTCATCCGTTAATCTGTAGGATATTTCGTTACGTTGCCCTACTTGTAGAGTCTCTGGATAAACGTGGTCTGTCGTAGACGACGAAGGAAGTACAGAGGACGTCTGAGGTGAAGTACCTGCGCCCATATAAAATTTGTAAAGAGGTACGCCTTGCACGGTTCCGTTCACGTTTAGACCGGTAAGTACATAGGCATCACCAGTATAAGGCATATCTGTGGTTAAAATTGAAAAAGTATCGGTACCAACTGGCAGGTCATAAGCATACCAAGTGTCATCTCTCCAATTGCGAACGACAAGTGTTTTGACGCTTGCTCCACTAACTTCAGGCAGTGAATACGTTTTTTTAGTGACTCTGTTTGTTTGAGGGTCGCGCTCAATATCAGATGCAGGAAGGAACTTCACCTGTTTATCTTTAGGAAGATACTTAAGGAAGAAAGCCGATTCAGCATAAAGTGCTGCATCAGCACCGTCTACTTCGTATGCGCTAGTACCTAATTCGAATTGGTATCTGTCTGGACTGCTCAATAAGGGCTCGTAATTACAATCAGTACAAGGGTAGGCCATTAGAGAGTACTTACCGCGCTCAGTTACCGTCTCGTTTTCATCATACGTAGGAGCAAGCAATGCGCCTCGATTAAACGTATAAGCGTAATTTTCATCGGTAAAGTCGATATTTTCGGTAATCGCATCATGATTTAAACCGATGTTATGGCCGATTTCGTGGAGCAGGACACGGCTATTAAGACAACCCGTGCGAGATACACCATCGATATTCAAATATTGCCATTCTGGAGAAGCCATATCAAAGTCATTTGACCCTGTATTAGCGATGGCCTTATCATCTGGCGTCTTCATGTCTACGACAGAACCTAGAAAGGCAAAGCCGCAGGTACCTTCACCTCTATCACCCCAATATGTACTTTCCATATCGGTAGCTAGATAGATGATACTTTCTGATTCACCGTTAAACTCATCAACTAACGAGTTCCCAACTGGGAAATCAGCAAAATCGTGAATGAGCGTTATCGATTTATTATTCAACTGAACATCACCAAGAAAACTATTTTCGAGAATCACATTTGATGAATCAATTGAAGAGTCAATTTGTGCCGATAGTCGCGCTATGCTTGAGGCGCCAAACTCTTCGTATGACTCAAGAACTGCGCCTGTATGGAGAAGGTGGTCGACATCAACAGTTAACGTTCCATCTTCAGCTGCAAAATTCTTCAACGTAGTGTTGTTATTTTTAATCGCCGTCACTTGCTCAGGGCTAAAAACATTATTGCCCCGTAAGTCACGGGGTGAGTAAGCTTGTTCGGCAGGGATACTACGAGGAAGGATTTCCTGACCGCCAACAATAATTGGAAACGTTTCAGGTGTGTATGACTGCCCACTGTATGCGATTATTTCAGATGATGAGGCTGGCACATTTGAAAAATCTTTGTTCAGTTCTAGTATAGCCTTTCGTTCTTTTTCTTCTTGGATGCGTTTAAGTAGACGTGTACCGGATTTACTATCTCTTTCTGGCTCAACGAGGTAATCGCTTGCATGGTCTGATGACTCAGGAACATCCACAGGGGTAACTAAACCGTTGAAGATGTTGTAGCTTACTCCGTCAATAACGGCGCTGCCGTAACGATTACCATCTTTCTCTTTTAAAAGTACAAAATCTCGCTTGTTTTCGCTGCTGTACAACAGACCGTCTTTCGCAGACTTAATGGTATCAAGCACCATGGTTTTACCAGCAACGGTCAAAGCCTTTGGCTCGTCCTTCGCAGATACTTTGACCGCTGTTTGCAGGCTACTGATAGTCGCTGAGTTCGTTTTTTTATCAACATGAAGATGAGAGGATGATGCTGAAGCGCCAGACGCGATTAACAAGCCTGAAACTAAAAAAGCAATTTTTGATTTTTTAAACAAGGTAAGTCCCTCTGAATAGTAAAATAACAATCCATATGTTAGGCGATGATAACATCACGCAACCCCAGTAAGGTGCTTATAATCCGTGTTTAGCGTATCTCTAAATAGTCTTAAGTATTAAGCATTAAAACTATAAAGAGGGATTCGCCTTAGCTAATACCTGTGGAAATTTATGTTCAATCCACTGATTGTTCACTGACGAAATCGCCATTCTAGAGAAGTGATAAAATATGCGGGTGGTATAGCCTTCGCTATCGGTGCATGACTCTAAAGCACGGTACAGCATAGCTTGTAAGTCTGAAGTAGGTGGTAAACGGTATTTCCATTCCTTGTCCAGTAGCTGTTTATCATCTATCAATTGGCGTACTACGTAATCGGGATGCCGATGTTGATAAAGTGAAAGATTGAAGCAGCTTGGTATGACTTCAACCCACACATCCGCAATTTTACGTAAGGTAAAAATTTCTTCGGAAGACATATTTAAACTAAGCCAGTTAAACACGACATGGAAATGGAACTCAGCCCAGATTTAACTTGTCGTTTGGAGGATACTACTTCAATTTCAAGAAGGGCTAAGTCACTGGGGTTTTCTTCAATGTTGGCCACATTATCCTTAACTTCAGCATCATCACCCCAACAGGTCCGGTGATAAAATAAATCTGTAGGCTCTCCGGCCTGACCAAGAACACTGCCAGATACAATGACGTATGTGTAATCAAGAAAAGAGGACTCTTCCATTGAGTCGATAAGCGCTTGCGCGTGGGACATGGCCTCTTCACGGCACAGTGTGATCAACTTAGTCTTCTCATGCTTAAATTCGAAAACTAACTCCTCGATAAAACGAACAGTAAATACGTTGATACAATCCATAGCTTTACCCTTTTGATAATGTAATTCTCAACCGCTGATAATTTTAAATTTTATATTGAGTTGTGAGGTGACAAGTCTCTGCTACTTCATCAACGATAGACTTACAATGACGTCTAAAACGCCATTGCAAGTTGCCCATTGTCTTCAAGTAAGGTTTTCACAGAAACCAACCCCTGATTAACCGCTTCAACTCGTTCATCTCCAGTTAACCAATTCCCGATATGTCGCCCCACAGCTGCCCATGGCTGAGGAGCCACCGCATTGCCAAGCATCATATGAGCTCCAGTTGCGTTGGTTCGTGTTGTAAGGTGATGCGAGCCGTCACCGATAGACACTACTGCTTGTTTATATTCGCCTTCCATGCGGCGTACATTGGCGTGCTCAGAAACAGTTAACAGTCTGTGTAGTGATTGGTCTTCAGGATGCGCTATAAGTGGAGTATCCGCTTTGCATTTAGCATATGTGGCTGGGATTGTTGGCATTGTCTTATCGTGCATCTCAGCTACACACATTTTATGGTTATGCCCGTGCTCGTTGTCTTTTTTAGCAATGTGCGACATATCACGCCATGCTTTATCATCTAACGGCATGGGTTCAACAATGTCATGAACGCGTCTTTCATCGGTGCAGGTCGGCACCAGTTTGCTCATATCCAACCCTTGCAGGCCTTTAGATACCCACACTAGGCAAAGTCGTTTTCTTTTTTCGAAATCTCCGTGGTCATGGCCATTAACGACGGTTTCAGTTCTATAGTAACCAGTCGCTGACATTACTCTGTCCATCAGTGACAGCGTTGTACTATTCAGTATGTTGTCGGAATTCTCTAGAACAACGAGTGCAGGGTTTGCGCGATTAATGATATCTAACGTCGGAATGAACAATGCTCCAGCATCATGATCCAAATCCCGCTTTCTATTTGCACCTTGCTGTCTTGAAAAGGGAGTGCAAGGGTAACCAATGACTAGGCAGTCAAGTTCAGGTACTAAACTCTTATCCATAGTCATAATGTCGTCATTAACGAACACGGCGTCAGGTGCAGTCTGTTGCCAAATGGGGTTAGAGTTTACATTCACGTCAGCTGGCAGACGCTCCAGTTCATTGCCAAAAGCCATGGTTGTACTTAGACCGGCAGCTAGCAGGCCCATATGCAGTTGTTTTGAAAGTAAGCCAATGCCTGCGAATAATTCACCCATGCGTAACGGCACGCGCTTCTTAACTTTGCTAATCAGCGATTTTTCACGTTTTCTAACGCGCTCTTCGTGATGATAGACACGAAGGATGATTTCACCCTCTTTGTAGTCGACTGACACACGATCGCAATCGGGTAGTGTTTGACCTAGCTTTTTGTTTCTTAAATCCATTAAAGGGCCGCGACCGCAGTTTAAAACCTTACGCTCAGAATCTGGGTTAACGATGATGCGAACACAATTTTCTTCGTGGATCTCTTCAAACCCGACGCCAGCTTCAAAGCCAATCTTTTCAAGAGTTTTGTTGTTAAGGTAGACGCGATGACCGCCTTTTGTTTTCTTAAGTGAAAGTGTCTCTATCTGTTTCATGGTGCCTCCTACAGCAAATTCGATAGAGCTATAATGACATGGTATGTAGGAAGGCAAGAGGGCAGGTAGACCCGAAGGCCTATCCACGAGAGAAGATGGTTAATCGTTAATGAGAGTAATGTTATCTAACCACTGTCGAAGGTCTTCTTTAATGTCTTTGAGAGAAGATTCACCACTTTCATAATGAAACTTTCCATAAACCCAGACAGTCTCGGCATTAGCGTTATTGTGATATCCCTCGTTTAGAATCACCTCTACCACCTCACTGTCTTCATCCACTTTCTCTACCAAATGAGAAAGTTTCTTTGGTATCCAAGATTCGATACGTTTTATGTTTAACATCAGAGACCTCCTATGGATTTTGATTTTTTAAGAATTCTATCTGTCCACGATATTCAGGATGATGCGGTCCAATTTCTACTGCCTCTCCAGAGCGCACATGCGTGCGGTAATGAGACGCTTTTGCCGCCCCATTGCCGCTAACAAGCTTTTGACAAAAGAAGCAGCAATGTTTTGGGTAAGTACGTTGTTCAGCCATTTGGAATCTCTTAATTGAAAATCATGTGGTAAAAAAAACGAGGTTAGTCAATCACTGTGACTACCTCGTTGAAGGCTATTGTTAATAGCAATATCTAGTTAGTCTAGAGGTCTTGTATAGTGATGTTGAAACCATCATTTGTCTTTTCAAAGGACCATTTGAACTTGTGGTTGCTACCAGACATTTCTTGCTTATATTCAAGTGCCTCATCAAGCTTTTTGATAGCAAAAATAAAAATGCTATTTAGGCGTTCGGGGTTAAATTGTTGTTTCCCTGATTTATCTAGGTGTTTAACGGCAATCATTATGTTCTGCCTCTGCATTATCGATATTTCTAGTGTATCGTTTGTTTAAATAACGCAAGGGCTTTAGCTATTAAAATGAGGTATTGACACAGTGGCCGTGGCTCATGCGATACTCATGAATTCTGGCATCGCTCCAATCTGCGAATTTTTCTTTCGCCACCTCAATCATTTCAGGCAGATATCGTTTGCCCCACACGCCAAGGTTTCGATTTTCAGTTTTTTTCTTGCCAGATTTCGTCGTAACTTCTATGCTATTAAGGTGGCTCCATTTGTTTAACTTAGCCTGCTCCAGCGCTACCCACTCCTTCAATGCTTCAGGTTTATTGCGTCTAATCCACTCTAGCTCCTCAATGCTCAAAAATGGACACATTACGCAGTTTGATGGAAGCGGTACTGATTCATTCAGGCTAGTTATATATGCTTGGCAAGCAGCTCTATCCATGCCGAGGTCAACAAGTGGATAGCTGTGTGTCACTGATTCGCGGTACCAAGACGCCTTATTATCTTCAGCATTTGTCATTCGCTTCTCTTCGTTTTTAGCGATACCGATGATCATACGAATTTTGCCTGACTCCTTAGCGAACTGTTTTAGGCCAGATTTTCTGCCCGTTTTCACACCATATCGCTTACCAACATAGTCTTCTAAAAAACGATAGATAGGGTCGATTTTAAGCCGCTGAGAGCAGATTTTAGGGTATGCCTTACTCCCTATTGCATTTTTGACCTTGTAGAAGTGCTGGAGTGATTTCCAATCGCCTGTGTGATAGCCCATAGCGCTTGTAAGGAAGACGAACTCAATACCGTGTTCCTTGCACTTGCTTTGAAGGTAACGCACATGCTCATAGGTTTCTGAATGCTCGTTGCCTGTGTCGCTCATTACCACAAGAAAATCGTTAGGTGCGTATTTTTTACGGAAATCAGGGTCATTGATGTATTACATATAATCCTAACAATGATAATTTATCAACAATGGAGCAATGCTATATACAATGGTGACTTGGCTCTACCCAACACCACCAAGCAACATTGACAACTATCACTATGATAACTAAGGTAGTTATTGGTTGTCAGTGTACGAGGCTTGGTTGTGAATATTAAATCATTAAATAAACTTTCTTTACTAAAAACTGCACTGTCAGCGGAATACTCTAACTACATAACCCTTGCTGCTGAATCCTCAATCCACCCCGAAAAAATACAGTCCGTATTAAATTTTTATGCAGCCTACTGCTACCTGGTTGGACAAGGCAACTACAGTGCACTGGAAATACTAAATGATTCAAATTCACTTAATGCACACTTCCAGTCGCTCATTGGCTTTGTTTATAGCAGGAATTATATCACTATCTCGAACAAACGAGGTTTAGGTCATCAACTCAAAACCCTTTTTCGTTACATTGCGCAAGATAAGCATTTAATCCTCACTGAAGTAAAGCTTTCGCACAATAAAATCACAGTAAATGTTTCGAACTGTCTAGCCCAATTCCGAAAGCTTAATATAGATAAAACAAAAGCTGACTACCTTAATGGTTGGCAGGTGGTATCAAAAGAAGGCAAAGAATATGAGGTTCATATTGATACGCTTTATGTTAATTTTGGCGAAGCGTTTACAAACAAGGTTCATCTTGCTCTAAAAAATTATGCTAATACACAAAAATCATCATCTCTGATTCAGGCATTACAAGGGCTCAGAAAACTTTTTGTGGGTATCTCCACTGTTTATAACGAAAAAGATAGCCTACCAATAGAAACCCTTCTAAGTCGTAATCATGTGCAGTTATTCTTCCACAAGGTGTTTAAAGCACTATTTGTGCGCTCCCAAGCCGCTCAGCACTGCCCAAAGAGTTTTCATACTCAATGGCGAGTTGCCATTAACTATTACACCGAATGCTTTATCAACCCAGGTGTTTTTGCTGAGCCTCACAAACCATTCATCGCTCCAAGCTGGAAAGACCCAAAAGATGCAGCGCCCACCTTTTCAATTAGCGGCAATACTACGCCGTCAGAAAACCTTAGATGGTTTGCTAACATCCCACTTAAAATTAAAGATGAGGAGGCAGTTTCAATTATTCAGCAACGTGTAGAAAGAGACATGGCGCATATCAAGCATGTGTGTCTCTTGAAATTTGAGGAGCTTTTAGGGCGAGAGGATAGAAATAAAACTTTTCAGAGTGCAGGCTTAGTTAAACCATTGAGCGGTACGAGAGGTTATACACAATATATAAACCTTGTCGGTGCAGATAAGCTAGACAATACAGTAGCAACCTTTTATGCGCATGGCATCGCTGCAATAGACACTTCCTATTTAAATTTTTTGGGGTTTAGTGGTAATGCTAACCAACTCATCACAGAGTTAAACTTACCAACCAAATCAACACTGAATGTTCTTTTGACGCTTCTTGTGATGGAACACCCTCTAATAACGCCTAGTTGGTTAGCAAAATGGGACTTATTTGATGTAAATGGCAATATGGTGGGCTATAAGCAAGTTGGTAATCAACACATTGCTGTCAGTTACAAATCACGCAAAGGAGCGACCAATGCACAGCAAGAAGTGGTGCTCAATGAATTTTCTAAATCTATAGTTGAATTCCTGATACAGCATACTCGCATGAGCCGTGAGCACCTGAAGCAGAAAGGGGATGTGAATTGGCGAAGGATGATTTTGACTGCAACCTGTATCAATGTGAGACACCCAGATAGTCTCAATACTACTCTTCACTCAGCAAATGATTTTTATGATTGGCTTCAGGATAAATCACTCTTTGATATGAACAGCGATATCACCTTGAAAGACGCCAAAGCCATTTCTGAAATTCATTCATTACGTTCAATCAGACGGCACAGAGGCTTTCAAATTTACTTGGAAACACGTTCAATGGATGCCGTTAGCGAGGCGCTTGGACATGAAAAGAAAGATGTAAATTTACTGACCTCTTACCTTCCTAAACCACTCATGGACTTCTTTAATGCACGTTGGATACGTCAGTTTCAGAACGCTATTTTACTTGAAGCCATGAAAGATTCAGTGCATCGACTTGATGCTGTGAACATGAGCGCTCAAGACATTGAAGAGTTCTTGAATAACCACGGCATAAGCAACATACCAGAGTATTTCGAACATGGTTTTGTTCAGCAGACGACTAATGATAATGAAGTTTCTGAGTCATTAGCATTTGATCAATTGACATACACGATTTCGACATCTCTTTTGCAGTTATTAATGGCGATACGTCTTGTTGTTGAGAGCAGTGGTGATCGGGAATCTTTTTTAGATATTGTGACTCACTGGTATCAGTCAGCAGTGTTTGTCTTGGATACACTTAATTCAGACAAGCACAGTGCGGATGACGATTTGATGGAAATGCTTGATATTGCGACTAATAACAAGCTTGATGCTGATTTAGTTAAAGGAGCGCTGCTATGTTAAGTGTTGCTATCGACAATTCCTCTATTGCTAATCTCATTGAAAGCATCGTGCTAGACCACTCAATTTTGAATGGTCTGAGTGCCGATACTCTTGAGGAAATTATCAATTTCTCAGTAATAAATGATGACTATCGAGCTTTAGATGTCATCACTAATATCCATACAGGCATCTACGGTTACGATGACAGACAGCCCGAATGGTTAGAGTCCAGTTTTCCCGCAAACAAATGGGTACTAACATTTGGTAAAGCCCCAAAAACGATACATTGGGATACGGTTTACTTGGATGATGGTAAGAAACTCACCGACACAAAACATCAAAAATTATTAAACAGTTTCAAATACTGGATCACAGCGGCAGATAACCCACTTGAAAACGGTGGGAAGATTATTAGTCCAATAACGGCTTATCACAAAGTTATCAGAGTTATCGCCCTCATCAATGCTATCTTGCTGCACTCGAAGGGGCTAAAGCTGGCAAAATACCACCTTCTGAATGTGAATGATGACTTCTGGTTGAACATCTTGGCGAAATACGCCGAGCACGGAAATTTTCAAGGTGTGTATGAAATTGACAAGCGTACTCAGGCATTACTTGATAATGCTTCTCAGAGTGTTTCTGATACAGACGCACAAACGTTTAAAGAGGAGTTCCCCTACGTTACACGAGACATTGCGCAAGATGATTGTTTCTTATTATTGGCGGAGAGAGAAAAGTCGTGCGCTTGGCTCTTTGAGCAAGGCTATTATCACATTGGAGAGTGCATAAAATACACTGGCACAAGTGCTATGCTAGGTGAGTTGTTATTTAAAGGTAAGATGCTTTATCACGACATTAACCTCCCCAACTACACAGAACTTCATCTCAAAGCACCAAAGCGAAACTCAGAGTATCGTGCGGTTGAGAATAATGACTCCTCAACAGGCACGAGTCAACAGAATATCTCGAAATACATTGAAGCAATTCGATTGATTTATACCAACCTTGAACATGTAGATGCTGCAAGTCCTTCAATATTGTCCGAGCGTGTCAGCTCTAGTCATATTAGTCAGTTAGTTAGCTTAAAAAAAGTAGGGCGTACTCGCACTTTACCGCCTAAGTTCGTGTTTAATTTAATCCGTCAGTGCTATGAGTTTACCAAAGAGCATCTACCTACAGAGGAAGGTGCTGTTACTTTACTGAATGAAACATTAACGCTGCTGACTAATGCAACAAGCAAATCTACTTTGAAAAACTCCAACAGTAATCGTCCACACCCAGATAGTCCCAAGTGGGATGAGGAACTTCATCGAGATATGTCTAGCTCTGAGCGCGGGTATTGGCTTCAGACGGATGCAATCAATTGCCTGAGTAGTGAATACCTTAAAAAAGGGATAAAGCAGGTTCAAGGCTTTGCTGATAGCATTGAAAATCGACACGAAAGGATTCGAGCTAATGAGAGCCTGTTTGATTTGTTCTCTGTGCTGCAAGGTGCAATACAAGTTTTGGTGGGTGCAATCATGGCTCGAAGACAAGATGAATTAATCAAGTTGAAGCCACATGGAAACCTATCACCTAATGTAAGCCCCTTTTCTGAAGAAGGTGCAAAAATAGAGTACAACCTGATATTTAAGGTGAAAAAAACTGGCTCAAAAGGGGTAAACGCCACAATAGAAAGACCAATTCCCTTATCTATCGCAAGGTTCATCTGGCAACTGGAGCAATTTAACATCAAAGCAAGTGAGTTAAATCTATCTAAAGGAGAATTGTCTCTGTTTAACAATTTAAACTCAAGTCGTACTCAGGTAAGTCAAGTTAATTCCAAGGTTTATAATGCGCACCTTGATGCTGTGTGTGATTACTTAGAAACGGACTTGGTAGAATACGACAACGGTGAGTACCGACGTAATTATGTTCGTCAACACCAATTGAGACGTTTCTTTGCTATGGTGTTTTTCTGGTCTAAGGGTTTTGATGGCATGGATTCACTGCGCTGGATGCTCGGACATTCAGACATGGAACACCTATATCACTATATCTCTGAATCGGAAACTGGTTCGGTACTAAACGGGGCTAAAGCGAGTGTGATTGTTCGTGGTGTGGTTGATTCTACCTCTGAGCTTGCGAAGCTCGAAGGGATAGAAGAGGTTCGTAAAATCATTGCGGAACGTCTGACAGGTAATAACTCAACACCAATCACGATAGAATCTGTGAGTGAAGCGGCAGAAGATTACGATGATGAGTCTTATCTAACCATCCCTCATATAAGCCAACTTCAAAAAGAGCAGAGCATTGAAACAGAGGTTATTCAGCTTTTAGAAGAAGGTCGAGTCACGCTTGAGCCAGAGTTCTTTACCATCGAAGATGATGATGGGAATACAACGCAAACCTTTAATCTCATTTTAAAAATCAAAGACCTTGATTGAGGATTATGCTAATGAAAGTTTTAGAGAAAAACCAAACCAAGGTACTTGAAACAGAGAAGCTTTTAAGGGAAATCATCACCACCCCTGATGAATTTAAAGATGATGAAGTGCTTATGAAGGCCCTGAAATCACAATCGGGTATCGCTAAATATCAGGATCATGAGCGTAATATCACATCATGCTCATTAAACACAGTCAAAAGCATCTCAGAAGCACTTCTGGAAAGAGGCTTCTTATCCTTAGATGAACTTCGTATTAACGCAAAATTGGCGATAGAGGCTGCACATCTCGATGAAAAAGCTTCAAAAGGCAACAAGCAAACCTCAGCGGGTTTAAAACACAAAGTAGCCGCTCTCGAATCAGAGCTAAATGCAGCACAGCGCAGCAATGCTTTACTCACCGTTATGGTCTCAGAGCTGCGCTCTAGACTAAAGCAACTTGCGAACCATGAAGGAACAACAGAAGAGCGACAGGAGCTTTATCGGGAGCACAATCGGAAGATTGAAGCACAGATGAATTTCACTTTGAATGGAGAGGTATGATGGCGGTTCGAAAGCTTAAAGATTTTGAGCAATGGAGTCACCTTGGGTTTGATGGCAAGCTTGTCTTTCGTAAACCACTGGATATTCCTTTCGTCACCTACAGTAATCATACTCCTTGCTATGAAGCTAATGCTTACATCCATAGTTTGATGGCGAGAAACTTAAAAAGTGCCACTATTCGAGGGTATGCCCACGATATCATCCACTTGGTTCACTTTATTGAAAAACAGCCACTATTGAGCCAATTCAACCAGCTTACCGACGCAACATTCACCCTTTTCGTTCAGTCTCTACAGGCAGAGAGAACACCGCTTGGCGAACTAAAACGCAAGAATAACTCAGTTATAAAGATTGCACATACCTGCCTAGATTTTTTGCAGTTTATCCAACACTTTCATGATTTGAGTTCTTTTATTGGCAAGGATAAAGGCAATTCAATTCAGATACTTGAAAAACATTACAAGCGCAAACAGGAAGGCTATAAAGGGTTCATTGAAGGCACTAAAATTACGCACACTGCTATACCGACAAAAGATGAGATCAAGAAGCGTCACCCAGTTTCTTCTGATAATGCATTGCGTGTGTGGGAGCACATAAAGACCCAGCAAAACAAAGATAAACGCAGAAGAGACATGGCGCTATATACTGCAATGGAGCAGTTAGGTGGTCGAGTGACCGAGCTTCATTTGATTAAAATGTCCGATTACGAGGAAGCTAGACGCACAAGTTCGCTTACTCTTACCAATTTGAAACGCAAAGACGATAACACCACTCGAAAAATACCTGTCTCACACCTTTTATTATCAGTGATTGCGGATTACATCAAAGTTCGCAAAAAAGTCATGAGAAAGAAAAAAGTCCAGCATGATTACCTATTTATCGGCTTAAAAACAGGTCTACGTCTATCTGCCGATTCATGGACAACGTATATGAACTCATGGAAAAAAGAACTTGGTATCAAGGGAGAATTGCACCCACACTTGTGGAGACACGCATTCATAACAGATAAGCTTAAAGAGCTTATTCTTGCCACTAAAGAAGTAAATGATAAGGACGACTTCCGAAAGCATCTACTTCATACAGAAACGTTTAAAATGCAGTTACAGCAATGGCCTGGTCACACAAACCTGAGCTCTTTGGCTACTTATATTGACCTTGCATTTGCAGATATCCACGGCTACACAGAGGTTTATAATGCAGTATCCCTAAAGTCGAGTGTTGACTTGGCAAAACGTCAGATTGAGTTGTTAGAAGAACAAATAGCAAAGAAGGAGTTAACACCTACCGCAGCGCTCGGTGAAATGAAGAAACTATTGGGTGCTTTTCAGGCTAGTATAGATAAAAGCATTTTATCTTCGTCACAGTAAAAGCTCATCATCAAGCGTTCATGTAACTCGTTTTTGGACAAAAACAATTCAGAGCCGAAGGTCGGCTCTGTGCCAGAAGCAGCCGTTCAATCATTTGTAGTTAAACGGCAGGAGAGTACGTATTGCGGTCGTTGGGAAATATTAGGCCAAGGTCAGAGATGAGCGAATTGTTGACGTTCAGATTTTTAGGGAAAGAACTATTTGTTGATCGGGTATCAATAATGGTGGGCTTTGATTCAGACTCAATGCTGAGCTGCTTTATTTCATGGTTATCGCGAAAAAGTGCGCAAGCCAATGAGACAGTTGAGCTTGATTTATAAAACAAACTAGTGCTAACTTGAGTTCGCAATTACTAACTGTCAATGGAATAATTTATGATTAGAAATGGAACGATAGTCGCTATTACTGCCTTTTTTTTGACTGCTTGTGGAAGTACACCAAAACCAGCGCCGACAGCAATGGAAAAAGTTACAGTACCAGCGGTTAATCAAGTTGCTACAGCTTTCCTAGGAGAGCGGATGATTATTACTGGATATGGGTACTACACGGATACACTTACTATACCAACTTTCGATGCTTACGCGGCCGACTTCACACACGCAAAATATTACAGAAGCCCTAATTCAGATACATTCATGGCAAAAGGTGAGCCTGTGACCATCAACAACGGCTATGGAAGTCCCTTAAGTACCCAGAGTTGGGTTAAGTTTACCCCAGGTAAAGACGATATTTGCGTTGGTGTTATGAACTGTTATTCGGCAACTGAGATGAGCGCAGTTTACAGCGCAGAGAAAGAATTTCTTGCAAAGCCTGATAGCTTCCAACAAGCGATAGAATATAACGGTAAGTCAGGCTCTACATTAAAATTTACATACCGTGAATTTAAAGATGATATGGCACGAGGAACTTTCACTACCGATTTCACAATAGATTTAGACGACGGTAAAGTTTTTGGCTATAAGGGCTCACGATTCGAGGTTATTTCAGCAAACAATTCTAGAATAGAGTACAAGCTTCTCGCTCCATTTTAGATCATCCGAACAACGGTGCTTACTAAATATGTAACTACAAGCCTCTTAGTTAACCATTAAAACTGGGGGGCTTACCTATTCAAGCAATAGACAGTATCATTATAGATTCTTACGGAATCAAAAAGCATAAATTAACCTGTTTTTGATTTTATAGAGATGGCCTAAAATAACTGTAATAGCTCCTTCCTTAGCTTAGTCTGCACCTACGGTGTGCATATAAGTCTGCTTATGACCAATGGCAGAAATCCAGCGTCATGAGACTGACCGTCTGCATAATTTGTCTGAAGCTGTCTTTCGAGCTAGAAATATCCAAGGTCCGCTTCACGCTCACAGGGGCTGCACAAGCAGCCCCGTAAAGCCTAGATTTCAATAGACTCCGATATTTCCAAAGCGTCATCAACTTCGATGCCTAAGTAACAAACTGTGCTCTCTAATTTCTTGTGTCCAAGCAAGAGTTGCACTACTCGAAGGTTTTTAGTTTTCTTGTAAATTAAATAGGGTTTGGTCCTGCGTAGTGAATGGGTGCTGTACAGCGAGGTATCCAGCCCAAGTTTTTCAATCCATCCGTGGAAAATGCGATTATATTGTCTAGTTGATATGTGCTCAGCGCCGTGTATACGAGATTTAAAAAGGTAATCAGACGCTTTTAGTTCTGCTTTCTTCACCCAAGCCAAAATTGATTCGCCAGTGTTTGGTGTTATCTCAAATTGGACAGGACTACCTGTTTTTTGCTGAACGACATTCGTACGCCTCAGCGCAGAGCGTCCGCAGACGACGTCTGAAACTTTTAGTTTAACGAGGTCACAACCTCGTAGCTTGCTATCAAGACCAAGATTGAACAGTGCAAGGTCACGCGTCCGACCTTCAAGCTCTAATCGAATTCGGATACCCCATATATGTGATATCTGGAGAGGTTTCTTCTGCCCAATTATGCGATCTTTGTTCCAAGGTGTATGGATTCGAATTGCCATAAGTTGTCTCCTGCTTAGTAGGAACCACAAGTATGGCAGTCAAGTTGAATGGCGTAATAATATGAGTAGAACTTCAGAGTTGTGCCAGAAGCAGCCGTTCGATTATTTGTAATTAAACGGCAGAAGAGTACGTAAAGCGACCTTTCAGTTAGCTAAGAATCAACGGCAAAAATGAGTGTTAAGTAGCCATTAAAAGCATTCTGCTTTAAATAGGTTTGCACGAATTTGCGTTATCCTATTAACATATGATTTTATTTAATCGGTCAACGCAATGCGAAAGTATATGGGGTACGCTGCGCTCGCTAAGCGCCTAACTAAAATATTGCTGGCTGCGCCACCAGCTGTACAACTCGCTATTGCTATTTCATCAATCATTGGACCATTCATGACACTAGGTCCTTTTGTGCGATCATTATTCGTGGGTTGGCAAGCTTTTAGCGAATGGTGCAGAACAATTTTTGAATCTATTTTTGGAGTTATAGTTTACCCAATTTTGTGGCCGTATGTATTCCTTATAATTCTAACCTTACCTATCCTTACAACTATCACTGTGCAATTCTTTCGACACCAAATTCAGTTGGAACATTGGCGAGAAAGGCACAGAACAGTCGCACTAGCTCTAATTTTGCTCACAATCATCATAGAGTTGTATTTTGTTTCACTGTCTCCTTCGGACTATTTTTCAAGGTTTTCAGAGGACTCTGTTTCTTCATCAATTATGCTGACTAGTATGTTTGCAAAGATAATTTGGATTATTGCTCTTTGTGTTACGTTAGGTGAAAAAAGTGAGCAACGGTCTAAAAGGATATTTGTAATAACCGTATATTTTGTGGCATTTTTTGTTGCATTGGACGGAATGCTCTCACTTTTTTCAGTTTCAAAAGCGCTTCAAGCTGAATCTCAACGGATATATGCATTTTCTATGTTCAAGGAAGGCACACTTACACAAGAAGCTGTTGAAGAGTATTTCAAAATATCGTTTCAAGCAGAATATATGAGGTATGCTGCGGCACTTTCAAAACTGGTTGTCGTATTTTTGTTTATTTCCTGTGCATTCCTTCCAAAAAGAATTATAGACATAGCCTCAATAGTAGGTGGACTAATATTTATTTTTTTGGGATTTTCAGGTTTGGATGCAGTAATACAAATTGGCAAAAATTAATTGTCATTTCCTATTATCGTCGTCCGTTGTTTGTCTATTTGAGCCTGACAGGAAGGATGATAGGCGGCAAAGTACGTGAAGCGGAAGTTGAGAGTTAGATATCTATTTGCATGTACAGTTGTACCGACCTTTTCCCTATATTCAGGAAAACGACCCAAACGCGCGTTTTTGTACTAAACATAATTAGCCCCAATTATGCGCAACCTTTGTATTCTTTGACTTTCAGTAAATTCGGAATGATGGCACTATGGATAAAAAACGAGCAGACGCTCGGGAGAAAAACGCGCAATTTGCGCACTATTAAATTGTTATGCTCCTAAGTGGGTATTTAGCCAGGGTGAGATCGTGAATATTTATTGACCAGTTGGCGGAAACTAAACGATCAGTTTGACGATCCGGTTTAGTCGTGATCTTATACTCTCTTTTTGGGGAGTAAAACCATGTATATCGAAGCCTTCAC